>Ga0222749_10000260_pt1 | contig 33645 bp, 33 predicted proteins | sample IncBWH2Mmetat_FD_197234 | JGI IMG/M metagenome (GOLD analysis project Ga0222749, IMG submission 197234) | Metatranscriptome of lab incubated forest soil microbial communities from Barre Woods Harvard Forest LTER site, Petersham... | ecosystem: Environmental > Terrestrial > Soil > Temperate... | reverse complement strand
TGATCACCCGCATCAGGACGCAGGAGCTCGACACCGAGATACGGCAGCTCGCGCAGGATGACCGAGGCCACGTGCACCGTCGCGCTCGCGCAGTCGTGAGCAGGTACGGTTTGGGGAAGCAATAGCCGCCGCGGCGGTCCCTCCGGCCCGGCCGCCGGCTGGCCTCACTATATATAAAAGGGAATCTTTCCATCTTCAGAGGTGCCCTGCCCGGCTCACGCCGGAGCCCGGCGGGCCGGCCGCAGCGGAGCTGGCCTGGCGGAGGAGGCGGGCGGCGACAGGCACACCCGTTACGATCGGAGTAGTTGACCGTCACACAATCGGCACAATTGTGCACCCCATATCAAGCAGGACAGGCCGTTGCCTTTTTTTGAAGCAAGCGACGAGCTGCGTCAATACGGCTGATTCTCTCCGGTTATGTCGCCTCTTCGTTAGTTTGGAAAGATGCTGAAGCGCGCCATTCCAGTTGGAGTCTCGAATGTGTATTCCAGCCCAAGCCAGGCTTCCGCCCCGCGCAAGGGCGGTGTTCTCAGAATTTCCCAATACTCTTTTTGCATCCCTTGGGCCTTGCAAAGCAAGTGTGATTTGAGCAAGAAGCTCGCGAGCTTCTTCTGAGTCGGGTGTAGTGCGCAGAATGTCTTCAAGATAACTCTTCGCCGTTGAGCATTCGCCGTTGCCAAGCGTGAAGTGGGCTACGTTCCAGTTCAGACGAGGGATATCATCCTGCAGAATCCGGGCTCTCGCCTTTTGGTACTCATCGCCGAAGTCACCCATCGCACCCAATACGGTGGCTAGATTGAAGAATTCACTCTCTGTCGCCCGGCTGTCCTGAGCTAATTCTCGGACCATTGGAAGGGCTTGGTTGTACTTTCCAGTCTGAAGCAGCAACACTGCGTACTGATTCTTGAAATCTCTGTTCCCCTGAAAATGAGAAGCGTACTTTTCAGCGAAGGCAGTCGCCCACTTGAAATGTTCTGCAGAGACTAGGGTGGTAAGCATTCGAAGCTGTGCTTGGTGAAAGGTCGGATCGACCTCGAAAGACTTGCGGAACATTCTAAAGGCGGCCCCTCTCCTCCCGGAAAGGGAATGGCAGCTGCCAATGTTGAAGTACGTTCCAGAGAGGTTCTGCTTAGCGAACAATGGATCCCGCTCGCCCAAAGCAATGGCCTTCTCAAAATGCTCTATCGCCTCCTTCAGTTCGACCGACTCATTCTTTTCGTGAGGCTCTCCCAAGAGACGAGTAGCTTGCAGAATTCCTTCTTCGAATCTGAAGCCCTTCGCCTTCGCAATGTTTTGGAAGGCCAATGTCTGCAATGAGGTTCCGAGAAGGAGTTCCGCAGCTGGGCCAGGTGGAACTTTCCCCGCGGAGGCCTTCAGAGCAGCAACGCCCTCATCAAGATTTCCCGTGAGGAATTCGCATTTTGCGAGATTGAGCGCAACTCCAGCATCATCAGGGGCAGACTTGTACGCACGACGAAGAAGGTTAAGCGCCCTCTTGAGGGAGGAAGACCCGCCCTTTTGGGTCAGCGCAATCGCCAGAATGGCCATCGCTTGCGGGGCAGTAGGCTTGCTCCTGTATGCAGAACGCGCCAGTGCAAGCATCTCGTCAATGCGACCCTGAAATCCGCGGAGGTTGGCAAGATTGAATTGGAGTTTCCACGTCTTCCTGATTGCGAGCCCCCGTTGGTAGTATCTTTCGGCAGGCTTGATTCTTCCCAGGTGAAATTCGCATAGCCCCATTTGGTTGTAGAGGCGAGGCCCGATTTCCTTGAGCACTGGTGCCGCCTTCTTGGCCCTTGATTCGGCCTTTCGTAACTTAGTGAGAGCTGACTGGTACTCGCTATTGTGAATTAGTTCGGCTATGTCACCAAGAAGTGGGGAAATGAAGTCAGCGCAAGCCTTTGTCAATTTGTCGATCGCCATCGACTTGACCTTGTCCTTTCTGAGAAGAGGGATATCCGTTATGGGTGCGACGTAGGCGGCATTCCAGAGCTTGAGTTTCTTTGCCAATGCCATTTTCAGTCGTCGGAAGAAGGCCGGGCCATACTTGCGCGCAATGGATTCCTCGTTGTGGTGCGAGCCGCAAAGGTAAATCAGATTCTCGAATAGATTGTTGGATGGGTTCCCATCGATATGATGGAACTCCTGCCCAGAAAACTCACACTTGGGGATGGCACAACGACCGCCAGTTTCCGTCTGAAGCAATGCAATGGTGCCAGCAGGGATCGGAGGTCTTTTCTTCTTGGGCATCCTCGGTTGTACCTTATCCCATCACTCGAGGTTGACAAGGCCTTCCAGTCAGGCCTTCTTCCAGAGATTCTACCTCTTGGGGGATTAGCTTCATAAACAGGCGCCCAACCCGTTAGCTCTGAGCAACACCGACAAGCACCTTCACTGATGCTTTCCACTTGTGTCTGTTCACTGAGACTACGCCTGATATGAACCGAGGGTTCACTCGGAACTGTCAATGCAAGTTCTCTTCGGCCTCCATGCCACCCGTACCCCGGCGGGCCCCCCGGCCCGGCCGCCGCTCGACTTCACTAAATGGAGGGGGACTTCTTCATTCGAGGGACCGCCCTGCCCGGCTCCCGCCGGCCGCTTGGCGGCCCAGGCACTGGGCAGGAAGGGGGCGGCGGGGGCTCGAGAAAGTAGGCAAACACAAGTGACTGAGCCTCATATGGATAGAAAATTGAAAACCCTCGAGAATCTGAGTATTAAGCAATGAGCTTGCAAGGAGATGCTTATGCGGAGACTCGACTCTTTCATTCGAAAGTATGGCGCGGATGCAGGGAAAAAGTTGTTTCACGCTCTTCAGAGCGAGGCTGCCCAAGCTCGCTGGAAGGCGTATTGGCGCAATCGTCAGCAATTCCGAGTGCGATAGGCCGCGGCGCCGCTGGGCGCCTGGCGGCAGGCCGCGGGCGCGGGTCTTGTGGTTTTCCGCGCTTTAGGCTGCGAATGGCTTGAAATCTTCGAGGTCTCGCTTCACTCCCTGAAGCAGAATGTCCACGTATTGAATTCCTGGGTACTTGGCAGAATCGCAGTCGACTTTGAGTTGAACGGCACCTTCCTCTGCTTCCTCATTTGGTGCATTTCCATTGAGCTTATTTGACATGCCGATCGCTTGAAGGCAAGCGGCGATGAACCACTTAAGGCCCCAGGCACACTCTTCGGGCACCTTGAAGCTCTCGTTGTCTACGTAGACGAACACTTCCTTCAAGTTCGGCCCCTCGCCTGTCTTTCCGATGGCGTCGATGAGGCGATTGAATTCGACCAGTACGGAAAAGTACTTGTGAGTATTCACCTTATTGGATTGCACATCACGAAGATAAGCAACCAATCTGCTTTTGAGCTTCAAAAGTTCGTCCCGTCGACGTTGCTTTGGATTTACGGACAAAGATTCAATCATGGCCGGGAAGCCGCGTTGAATTTCTACTAGCCGTTGGTCACTGTCGGGCGCCGGTATCCTCCTGCCCCGGAACACCATTTTATGGCCCCGGATCTGACCAAGCGCGAAAACCAGTTCCCTGCTCCGAAGATCCCCGCCCTTGAGCTCGCCCGATGACTTGTCGACTTCCTTTGGATTCCTCTCCTTGAGTGTGTTGAGCGCGGACGCGAGATAGTTGTTTTCGTCCTTGCCAATGGCGGCTAAACCGCCCCAGGTTCGATCTTGGTCGGCTGACCCTCCCGCATCAAAATACAAGAAGGCGGCTAACGGTGATTCTAGCGTCATGCTATCCTGTGTTCTTCTTCGCCGCATTCGCAGCAAGTACAGCACCAACAGCAAGGCAAGGATAATACTGCCGACGAACCACCCAGTCCAATTGCCCGATTCAATCACTTTCCCGCCCGCTACCTTGGCAGGCCCGCACGCCGGCTGGCGATCCGCCTACGACCAACCCCAAGATAATACGTCAGAAACATGAGCCGTCGCGTGCTTCTCTTTCCCCGCCACCGCCCACCCGCAGCCTATACACTCGGTGCGCTTGAGGTCCGGCTCGCCCCAGAGCGCGCCTTCGACCAGGGCGCCACGGTGGCAGATGCCGCAGCACTCCCAGGACTTGGCGCAGGCCGCGCAATCGAACCAGAACTTCATCCGGCCCACGAAAGGCGGGTCGCCCGGCCGCGGATCCGGCACCGAGCGCTCCCGGGTCGGGCCTTTGCAGGCGGGACAGGCCGGGGGCCTGGGAGTCGCGAGCATGCCTTCCATCCGCAAGAATTATGCCCCGCAGCTTTGACCTATAACGTCACATAGCCTTGGTATAGTCGCCTCCGGTGCGCGATGGGGCGCACTCGACTCCTGGGAGGATCTATGGAACGCACTTCGATCTGCGTGGCGTGCGAGGACTACCGGCTGGCCCCGATGTCCCTCGCGGTGGACCCGGCGTGCAGGTCTAGGGACGAGGTGGACGCGCTTTGCATCCTTCACAGAGCTCGGGCCACTGAAGGCTACTGCGTGGTCTGCGGGCACTGCGCCCCCTGGGCGAGTCCCTGGCCCGCGAGCGACATCGGCGCCTGCGAGCTCTGCTACCGCGTGACGTTCGGAAACGAGCGTGGCGACCTGGCCGCAGCGGAGCTCGCCCGGCTGAGGAGGAAGGCGGCGTAGAGAATATGACCACCTATCTCTATGGCGAACCTCGACTCATCTCACGGGGCAAGAGGGGTCTTCTGAGCGGCATCATAGATCACTATGGGATTGTCTGGTCCACAGCTGGCCCCAACAATGCGAATCCTGACGACATTGTTTTCGAACTGGGCCCCGAGGGTCATACCCCGGTCACGTACCGGCAGTTTACAGTTCATGGCCGCGCTACATTTTACAATGAGGTTGCCGACTCCAGAGAAAACGTCGTCGCTCGTCTCAATGCATTTTTCGAGAATCCTCGAAACTGGCGGCCGTTTATGCACAATTGTGAGCATTTCGCTCGGGGTATGCTGACGGGTCACTTCAGGAGCACGCAAGTTGAGAATGGGCTAACCTATACCAAAGTTTTGCTAGAGGCTTTTCTCAATACGGCTGCCGCTTATGCTCAGGAGGCAGCGAAAGAAGAGGCGCGCAAGCGGGAAGCAGCGGCAGCTGAGGCATCACCAACGCCAGGAGCCTCGACCGAAACTACAACTCGTCCGACCGGAGCACAGACCGTGAACGAGGCCTCAAAATCCGAGCCAATGATTTTCTCGCCACATGTGAGACCCCAGCAAGAATTGAAGGCTAAGTCAAGAAGGCCAAAGAACAAGTCTTAGACTCACGGCTTGGGAAGCGAGCCGGCCCACAGCAGCCGCGGGGGCGGAGCTGGCCAGGCAGAGGAGGAGGGCGGCTCAGTCATTACGACCGTAAGGGTCCTATACCCGAGCAAGGCGCTTGATCTGGCCCTGGATCCTGCGAGCCTTCGTACGTTCGGCGCGGACCTCGCCTGAGAGGCTCCGGATCTCGGCCTTGAGCTCGCGCTCTCGCCGGGTCGCCGCCTCAAGTCGGGGCACGAGGCGCTTCGCGGCGAGCAGGCCCTTCAAGGCCTTTTCGGTGAGCTCGCCCAGGACCTTGGGAAGATGCAGCGCGTGGCCGTTTGAAGACGGCTTCCGCGTATACGCTCTCTTAGCCCGATGGCGCTTCGGTCCCTTCTTCGCGGGTTTCTGCCTGCGGGTCTTCGCCTTAGCGGTCTTGGTCGCTCTAGCCTTCTTCGGCGTCCTGGCCTTACGGGCGGAGCCGCTCGGAGATTCGGCATTCAAGTACCAGCGGAGGCCTTCCGTGGTGATCCCATATTTCGCGGAGAGCGACTTCAGGATCTCGCTTCTCTCCACGCCGGCCGAGAGTTGGCTCTTGAGCTCGGTCCGGAGGGCGATTCTCTTTGCCGGCGTCAGTTTCTGCTTGGCCATGCGCTTCTCCTCACGTTGTTTCTCACTGGATGGGGAAGGGCCCTATCTTACCCGAGTTCCTGGGAGAAACAAGAATCTACTTGGGCCTACGGCACTGACAAAGGAGGTCGTTAACCGAGACTTCGCTTCATAGACCGGGAACGTGAGGACGGGGAGCCGGGGATACTTGGAAAATCGGCGATCCTGGGCTGAATCACCGGCAGAAATAGAAGACCGATCCGCGATCGGATCGATTGAGTGTGGCATGAGTGCACGTCGCACAGAGCCCGGCCCTGGCCTTCTCGTCCCGATCCTATGGGGGAGCCGGATCCGGTGTGTCGGTCGGAATCGGCTCATCCCTCGGATAGCCTGGAGAGGCGCAGATTCCATGGGCGGGCGGCCCATTTCTCCGCCGGTGGGTGCTCGTCCCTCCGGCACGACCGGAGGAACTCCTCGTCGTCCTCCTTCAGGATCTCCGACGCCCCGTGCACTCAGGCTTTGCGAGCGGGGGGTCCTGGCGCTCAACCCTCACTTCAAGAACGAAATGACGTGCATTCCGTTTACCTCCAGTATCCGTAAATCCATGACCACCCATTCCCCCGGCGCTCCCACCGGCCTTGGACCCAAACGGCTCCAGGTCTCGGACGTGGATGCCATCCTCCGGAGATCCAAACGAAGGTGGTTCCATTCCACATCCAGTAGCCCGGAATCCAGACGTGATTGGGTGACGGTGCGACACCAGGAATAATCTCTACCCTTGGGGGTGGCGGTTCTTTTGCGATGACAGGCTCCTTGCCGGGACTTTGCACTTCGATGACCGACACTTCGTGAACCGGTTTCTCTTCAGCCACTCCTACCTTTCGCGGAGAGGGAGATTCTTCGGTGCGAGGAATCCCCGCCTGCCATTGATAGAATATCTTTCCGAGCGTTGGGTCCTGATGGCGGACGAGTGAATATTGGTCTCTCACATCTTTCGGGAGTTGCTCCGCAAATGGCTGGGTCAACAAGATCGCGCGGGCTCCCGATACCTTTTCGGCGTAAGGATCATTGAGGAGGTCGGTGATACTATCCAGGGCAGGACCGTAAGATACCCTCCTACCGACAGAAATCGCTCCTGAGGACAGGCCCAATTTCAAGATGGTGATCGCCGAGTCTGCATCAAGGACCAGGCTGGCAAAAAGCTGTTTGGCCCCTTCCAAGGCTTCACCTTGCGTGTCATAGACAAAGAGAGAGTGTAATGGGCCTGCACCTTTGTGGCGGGTCAGGACTGTTTCAACTGCGGCTCTGAGATCGTCGTTGGAAAGGCTCACTCTAGCCGAGACCACAAACCCTGTTATTGCCTGGATCTTCTTAATCGGGATTGTGATTTCGTTTTGTGACAATTGTATTTGCACTTCATCCGTTTGCGTTTCGTAATCATCGGCCTTTATCGATAGGGTGACGTCGGAATTCCACCACGCTGCCGGAATCTGGGCGAAGACCACCCGACCCGTCGAATCGACATCCGCCGACCTAGCCTCTCCTGCGAGTTTTAGATGGACCCTTCCAGTGTGGACGCGATCGCTGGCTCCTCCGGGACCTTGCGGGATTATGGTCACGTCGAAGGCCTGTGGACGATTTAGATACACCCCAATGCCAATAATTAGAGCCGCACCGACGCATGGCCCTCCTAGCTCGAGGGTTCCCCCAAAAGCCTTCCCTGTGTATCTGCCGAATGACTTCATGGCGCCGAAAAGCAGGAATGCCACGGTGAGGGCCAAGGCGACCAGGATAACGTAGTACACATTCGTCGCCAGGTGGGCATCTACCAACTGAGGTGCCTTCATGATGTAGAGAATCAGAAGGGCGACCGTTACACATAGAAAGGCAAAGCCCCAGACGGCGTACTTGCCAGCCGTAAGGGGTTGCTCAGTCCCTCCCTTGGCTGGTTCGATGTCGCTCATTCTTTACTCCACAATACCGGTTTCGAGGCTCGTGACGCGTTCACACTTTTGCGGCCGCCCCAATCGCCTTTTCCGCGAGACCAACGGCTTTTGTGATGAGCTGGATTGCCTGCGATACGTTTGCGATCGAGTCCTCTGCTTCTCCAATAAACTTGATGGCCGCATTTAGTCCATCCAAGGCCTTCCCATAGGACGCCGCCTCGTTGTCCAGATCGGCCAGGATGGCCTTCTCGGAAAGGTCGATCAGTTGGTTCTGGAGGTCGAAGAACGTCCGGCTGTCATCCCCTGTGTGGTTCACGGCCAGGTTGTTGACGCGGGAGGCGAGTCCGGCAAGCTGCTCGGCCAGTTCATGGGCCATGGAGTTCTCTCCTATCATTTCCTACTTCACGTGCTGATAGAATTTCCCGATCTGCTGGGCCTTTGAAATGAGTGCCTTTAGCGCCTCCCTGGGCCTTTCCGGCGTCTCAAGCGCCTGCAGAGTCTCCTGGTGGGCATCTGGAATCTTTAGCACCGCTCTTCCGAGGCCATCCAGAGCATCTCCCAGATCCTTGAACTCACTTAGAATCTGGGCCAGTTCTCGGTCGGCGACGAGGCGCGCGTAGTCCTTTTCCTGGGGACGCACCGCATCGAAATTCGAATAGATCCGGGTCTTCATGAGCCCCATAAATGCCTTGAGTTCTCTCACATCGTGTGAGACCAGGGAGCAAACTTCCACGAGATCCCTCTGAGCACGGCTCATGGCTTTCTCGAGAGCACGAATCCGCTTCTCCCGAACGATCTCGGCGCCCACCGCCTCCACCAGACTTGCGAAAATTCCTCCGACCTTGGATAGCTTGTCATCCGAGGGAGCGAGCTGGGCGGTCAAGGACTTCGCACTTGCCGCGAGCTTGTCCGAGGCCGCGTCGATATCCCCTTGAAAGTCCTTTTCCGCTAGTTCCTTGAGCAACTCAAGATATCGAGCTAGGACTTCAAGCGTTGATTGTCGAAGCCTAAGACGAGGGGCCAGGTCGAGATCCCCGGGCTTGAAGACATCCTCCGAGAGCGGCTTCGTCCGTGCCCGCACGACGCACTCGACAAGCTGGATGCTTTCCATGCGAGAGAATACGTTCTCCGCCGCCTTCAAGGTCGATTCTCCGGATTCGGCGAGGAGATCGAACCTCGACGTGGGAATGGCCGTGCAACCTGCGGTTACCGACGCCGCAAGGGTGAAGAAGACGAGGACTCCCCGACGCGATTGCGTAGCATTCATCCAAGCAGTTCCTAACTGTGAATGTGATTCTTTTAAGTCTCAGGCCGTTCCCTCTTGGTTTGCCTCGGAGTCTTATTCAGAATGTATGGAGCGTCGGGCTGGAGTTGGTTCAGGATCGCGTTCGCGAATCGGAGGGCCCCATCCGTATTCGGGTGACCCACCGACGCGTACCGGCACACTTCGCAATCTAGAAAGTCGAGGAGTGTCGGATAGGCTTCCCTGCACTCTCGTTCTCGCTCCGCTGGAACTAGGTCCTGGGTCCCCAAGGTCACTGGATCAAATCCGAAGAGGAAGGGCATCGGTGCGAAGAGTGCATTCGATTCAGTAAAGCCGGAGGGCACAAAGGCGATCCGTCCTCCCAGGCCCAGCGCCGCCTGCGTCTCGGCCACCGCCCCTCCGAGGAGGACATCCGAATCCCTCCAAAACTGGAGGGCGTGCGAGACGACGAGATCGATGATGGGCGTCCGGTTCATGTAGGCGGCTAGGGGGAGTCCATGGTGGTTCAGGAGAAGGTCAAGATTCGTGCTCCCAGGCTCCTTGAGGCTGGACTGGGTGCTCAAGATGGGGTAGTAGCCGGTTACGATGAATTGACATGAGGGTTTGACGAATCGGCCGACCGCCTTCTTGAGGAGGAGGATCATGTCGTCATGACACGCTTTTTCGGTAGCCGTGCGAAGATCGTCGTTGCTCGTAAATGGAGCCAGTATCGCCTGAATCGTGACATCGTTGATTCCGCCGTTCAGGAGAACGAGGTCCACGGTCCCTGGATTGGGGACGGAGTCGACCTGGTTGCGAATGGTGGGGGTCGCCGAGGGCACTTCCGGTCCCACCTTCCCTCCGGCGGGGGGACCTTGAGCTCCGATCACGGCTCCTGAGTGGGCCGTCATGGTCAACTGGCCCGTTCCAGTGGGATCCAACTGCGCAAGAACGATCGAAGCGTACTTGTTCGGGTCCTGAAGTCCTTGTCCCCAAGCCACGGAGTCACCCAGGACGGCCATCCTGATCATGGCTATCCGCATTCCTCCCGAAAGGCTGGTTCGCTAAACATGCCAAGTGTCGGGCACTGCGGCGCCCGCCGCCGCGGAGTCCTGAGTGTACGCCTCCTGCGCCGCTGCCTGGAAGGCGATCATCTGGACCGAGGGAATTGCGGGTACCCCAGTAGGGGAGGGGGGGAGCGGGATGTCCGTCCGCGCGATCGGTTGCGCAAAGACCTCAGACAGGCTTCCCACGCCTGCTCGGTTGTCCACCTCAGGGGAGTACTTGCCCCCGTTAAACTTGTCCCCGAGGAATTTCAGAATGGAGGTATGGTCGTACGGGCCGCTGAAGACTCCGCCGGCGGGAACCAGTTGTGAGACGATCATAGTAGGGACACGCACTCCGGATGTAATGAACGGGGTATAGCCGGCCCCATCGGGTGGGTTCGTCACGACCTGAAGAGGCTGAATGTGGTCGAAGAAGCCGCCGTGCTCATCATACGTGACGACCATCGAGGTCTTCGCCCATCGTGTGGCGCTCGAGGTCAGCGCGAGATACACCTCCCAAAGGAACGCCTGCCCCCCGGTGATGGAGGTAGGCGGATGATCATCCCTTCCATGACCGGCCGGAGGCGCATCGGAGTACTTGGGCTCGACAAAGATCACCTGCGGAAAGGTCGCCGGATCTTCCTCCTGGACATCGACGACCAGTTGGCTTAGTGGGCGGAAATGGCTCTTCTTATCGAGGCCAGAGGTCAGGATGCTGGGAATCCAGCGCTTCATGAGCATGAAGAAGGGGATCCCGTCGTGATAGACGCGCCAGCGGATGTCGTTGTCGGTCAGCCAGTCGTAGACGAGCCTCTGATCCGGGAAACCGAGAAACGACTGGTTTCCATCGATCTTAGAGAAGCCGGCCATCGCCATCAGGCGGTTGGGCTGGGTACTTGCCGGAAGCGGGGCATGCCAGTGATCAAAAATGGAATACTGGGTGGCGAAGAAATCCGTGATCGGAACCTCGTCCGGGGTGTAATAGCCCATGACTGCGGGCGGATGGTCGGGGTCGATCACCTTTTGGACCGACGCGTAGTTCTCGACGAATCCTTTTAGAGGGAAGGTCCCGCTCGGGTTTGAACCCAGTTGGAGGGCGATCGGCCCCCTCTCGTGCGGAGGGTCCGAGGGGAGCGCTAGATCAGTGTAATGGAAGGGGGCGTAGAGTCTCCCTCCCCAGGGATTGGCCACCGCAGTTTGCCAGTCGGGATCGGGCTTAAGTCCCTCGACGTTGGTCCGTCCGGTGGGATTCAAGCTTAGGTATCCGAGCAGATGGTCGAAGGACCGATTCTCCATGATGACTACGACAAGAGTGTCGATTCGGCTTAAGTCAGGCGTTACCATGTGCCTTCCTCAGTTCATCTCATCGTTGCGTGCATGCCACCCAATTACGGACACTTGGTCCAAAGACAAGCTTGGATCACGAGTTCAGCCTGGGCCGCAAGAGCGGGGGAGAGGGTTGGAAGCGAAGATGTGAACGAGAGGGGCAAGGGCACCCCTCCCGAACCTGTCTTCAGGGCTCCGACCGTCCAGGGGGCAAGAAGCGAGTTATCCGGTTTTTCGAAGAAGATTTGGATGACCTGTCCGATCCCTCCTTGCCAGGTCGGGGAGGTGCAGTAGCCTTTGGGCCGCAAGGTCCCGGTCAACGTGACTTTGGAGCCATTCCCCGAGGGGTCAGGCTGGAGGATCACTCGGAGATTCTCGAAGGTTGCCAGAGTCGGACCACTTTCGACCATCATGAGATTGGTGGGGGACCAGCTTGCACTCACTGAGTCCCCCTCTCCATGGGTCATCGGCTGGCGGGATCCCTCGAACTTGAGATCCGCAAAGCCCTCGGTTCGGGGAGCCGTGCAACAACACGATCCAAGAAAAAGAACAACGGTGGTCAGGATGCCCCTCATTTCATCTCCTTTTCACCCATAACGGTCCGTTTTGGGGTTTTCCATGGAGTCTGACCGGAGGTCAGGCCTTCTCGGGGATCTTAAATCCCACATAAGTCCCGGAACTGATCCCGAGAAGCGCCAGGAGCGTCCCGTTGAACGTGGGCATCGCAAGGTTCCCGTACACTGAGAAAATGAAGACGAGCCCTAGGATGGCCGTCCAAGCCGCCATCTGAAACCGATGGAGACTCACCCCGTTCTCATCCGTCAGAATGTCCTGGAAGAACCCCTCGCTCACTCCACCTTGGAGGACCGGAGTGATCGCCTCCAACCGATGATCGATCTCCGCAACCCGACTCTGCTTCTTGGTGAGGTCCTGTTGGAGCGTGGCCAAATCCATGGGCGATGGTACGAGGATCACCCGCGGTCGGAGACGAGCAAGATCAGCTTCCAGCTGATTCTTTTCGGCCAGGAGCCCCCGCGCCTCCGATTCGGCCGAGGTCCGCTTACCCGAATCCACCATGGCCGCCCCAAGCGCCGTCCCGGTGCCGATTCCCATGAGGACGAGAATCGAATCCGAAAGCGTGTCGACATCCGCGGTCACCACCCAGATAAAGAAGAAGGATCCGATAATGATGAAGAACCAGAACGCCATTTGGGTTTGTCCCAGGCTGAAGGGCCTTCGGGAACCTGGCGGGAGCTGAACTCCCAGTTGCTGGAGAAAAGCGGTCAGCTTCTCCGGTCCGGAGCCGCGGAGGAGATCACTGTCCCGAGCCAGTCTGAAGAGGAGGTAGAGGATGAGGATCATCACTCCAAGCCAGAGGAAAAAGCGGACCTTCCCCATGACGACCAGGTGAAACTCTTGTTCCCCGGTCAGGCTGGTTCCACCTTCAATGCCAACGCTGAGGGGCAGGTTACGAAGAAAAACCGGTCGACCCAAAAGCGCTCCCCACGCCTTCATTGACTCGGACTTCCGAATGAGGGGGAACCTCAAGACTCCTTTTCCGTCCGCCAGCGGCACAACAGCCTCAGGATAGACTTGGGGGATTTCCATTCCACTTAGGAAGAGGACGAGTTTGTGGCCCTTGGCCGCGTCCTGCAGGGGCCCCAGGTGATCGACCGTAACTTCCACGCGATCGTTGAGGCCGGCCTCAAGGGGAGAAACGGCCACCACCTGGACCTGCTGGGCGATCAGACTCCGAGCCGAGCCAAGGAGTGTGGCCACGGATATAAACATCGTGCATCCGTATTTCCGGATAAGCGATTCCTTCATCGCGGCATCCTCAGATGGTCCCCACATTCCAAAGTCTCAAGCGCACTCTTCCCTCCTATCGCCATCACCAAGCAACCTTGATTACTTGTTAGGCGGGGTGGCGTTCGAAGGGGTCGCGCCGTACTGCCCCAAGAACGGCAAGTTCAGATTCGTAATGCTTTGGAGCGGGAGGTCAATATAGAAGCCAAAGGAGAAGGTGTTGTCTTTCGTGTCGTGGATGCCGATGTTGGCGATCCCGGTGAAGAAGATCCGCGCCCCGGTCTTCGGATCCCTGAAGATCGGTACGCTGGTGGCGAATTCCCACCGGAGACGCCTCAGTTCCTCGCTTCTTCCCACCGTGGCATCGAGGTAGTAATCCGGGTTGAAGGCCGATCGAAGGCCGATGTAGTCGCTGAACTGGGCATCGGCTCCCTGGTCTCGATTTTGCGTTCGGAGGGCGTAGTCCGCTTTGATCACGGGACCGACCGCTCCTTGGAGCGTTTCAACGGAGACGAGGCTCGAAGGGAAGGAGATCGGATACTGAAATAGTTGGAAGAAGAACCCACCCCCGAACGAGACGCTTTCGCTCACGGTCAGTGGGGTCAGGTCGACGGCCGCAGGGTTCAAGGTTTTGTAGGACAGTCCATGAAAGGTGACCTGAGCGAATCCGTCTAAGCGGTCTGAGAGAATCTCGGGTTGATAGATCCGAAGTTCAACGTAGGTTTCTTGTTTAAGGTCTGCGCCTTTTACCTTGATCATCTCTATCCCGGGGATGAGTGAGATCTGATAGAAGTCCGAGAATCCTTGGATAAGATCTTGCCCATCGTCCGCGCGGGAGTAGAAGTAGGAGGCCGGAACGTCATCTGACAGACTGGACCCTAGCAGTCGAGCGGTCTTCAGGTCTTCCTGGGCCTTATTGAAATCCTGTTTCGCTTGATTGTCAGCAGCTTGTGCGTCCTTGTAGGTCTTGTCTTCGGGCAGGGGCGGGGGATTTTCGCCGGGCTTAGGGGCCGGCGTAGCCTTAGCTCGCTCCTGAGCGCGGTCCAGTTCCGCCTTCGCGGTCGCCACGGCAGCGGACGTTTTCGCGAGAACGTGACTGGCCTGATCGAGCGCCTGAACATCTTGGGCTACCTCCGGCGTCACCTTCAGTCGAAGCCCGAGCGACCTTTCGACTGGGCCCCTCGTGGAGGAATAATAGAGCTTAATCGAATGCATCCCGTTGTCGAGCTTGATCTCGCCCGACCAAACCTTCTTGGGAACGGTGTCGGCGGTGGTCGTGAATGCCTGGGTCGGGGTGATCACGGGATATCCCCCGACCAGTAGCATCACCTTGCTAGGAGCTTTTGCGCCAGCATCACCTTCCGTAAGAACGTAGAGCGTGTAAACGCTCTTCTTGGGGTTTGTTGCGGTTACGAATCCACTAAAGACGAACGCGGTGATGCCCTTGTTCTTATTTGGATCGATGGACACATCCAAACCTTGGATGTGTCCATGGCCTTGCACGCTCGCATTCCCAAGGTCCTGGAGATTTAGAGAATCATCCTGATAGACCTGATAGCTCAGCCCGTGAATGAGATTCTCAGAATGGTCATGAGAATGGACCGGGATCTCTTCGGGGTGGAGCACCGTTGTCCCGCAGGCGGCGAGCATGGAAGCGGAGGCCAAAGCGAGGAGAAAGGCGGCTCTTCTGGTCATGAGCGGGCCTCAAAGAGTAAGGGTTATTGAACGTGAGAACCGGATGGTGGGTCTCTCTATCGTGAACGGAGGCTGCTTGCAAAGGCTTGAGAGAGGATGGGGGGGAAGGGCGGGAACCGAATGGATTCTGGAAAGACAACGAATACGACGGTCCGGGGTCATCAACCCTCCCACTCTCGGCGGCGCCGTGCCGCGCGAAATCGAACAACCCCGGTCGCGGCCATGATTCTAGTTCCAGTCAGAATGAAATCAAGGAAAAAATAATTGTACTTCTTGCATGCCAGAAGGATCGCTGGGAAGAGGGGGACCTTTCAGAAGATCTTGGAGGGAAGGAGGAGGCGCAATCGGCCCAAGGAGTTCCTCCTATCGATTCTGACAAGGCGGATCAGCTGATGATTGAGCCACGGATATGTCTGCATAAGGGTGAGTGGCGGAGATTTCCACCGGATGTAGAATCCTCTTTGAGCGCCTAACCATAAGAATGCCTTCTCGATGGGATAGATTGGCCCACCCCGAGCGGAGAGAGACTCGGTGGCCAATGGGCCGAGCTCCTGGTACAGTGAACCGATTCGTACCCTGAACGGACTTCGTCCCTGCAGTTGTGAGGAGAGGGACCGCCATGGCGAACCTTGCGCGGGAGCGGTCGGCTTGGGGATTCCCTCGGAGAGGTCTGGGTCGCCCTGGGTTGGCTCAGGACCTTGAAGGCTCTGGGGGATGCACCGGCTCTGAGCGGATTTCGTAGGGGAGGGGCTTAGCCTTAACGCGAAAGCGGGTTTCCTTGTGACATTTGGAACAAGGCCTTACAGAATCACCAGCTCGAACTTTGATGGTGATGGAAAGTGAACCGCAATGTCGGCAGGGGACGGCTACAGTATCTCCCTCGTAGAAATCTTGCCCCATATTCCCTTCCTGGTCGCGCTAAGGGATGAAGTATAGGAGAATTCGAAGGGCGAGGAAGCAAAATGCGGAAGCGGAGAGAAGGGTGTTATTAGTTTATCGAACATTTCCCTCCAGGCGCCCTTCCTACTTCTTTTGGTAGTCCCATTTGATTCAAGAAAGCTCTTCGGAATTCGTGCGATATAAGAATTGCCTGCTTGCCCAAAGGCGGGTTCCCCAGCACCGGACGTTATGGAAGGGTTGTCATCGGTAGATTCCATCCATTGAATTGTGTGATTGGCATCGGGCCGAATGGAGGATCTCGGACGATCACGTGTGTCGGGCTACCGAATGCTGAAGGACTTTTCTACATTATCTAGTCTTGTGATCCGGCATCGAGCTGGGTTCCTCTCGGGTCGGAGCGGCTCAGCGCTGGATCCCTGATAGTCGCGGATCGTTCCTCGAACATCCCATGGCAACCGAGGTTCGCGAGCTTGGCATTGGGTTTGCTTGGTGGGCGGTATATAGTTACAGTGAGCCCGGAAATCCGCAGGGAGATGCCATGAAGATGCACTCCGCACGACTTCTGACCGAGACGAACGGCGAGATTCCTATTAAGATCTCCACGTCAGAGAAGACCACGCTCATTGAGTGCCAGGAGCCGGTGCCCTTCCTCGAGTACATCACTTCCGGTCGCTGGAACGCCCCCGTGGGTCCGGACACGTACCTCCGAGGGTGTGTCCTCCCGAAGGAGGGGGCCCTCTTCTCCCTCTGCAACCAGTTCGGCCTGGTCGCCGACGAAGTCGTCCGACTTACTGAAGAAGAGGCCAAGAGACTCATCCTCGACCGTCTATCATGAGCGGATCTCCCACGGTCCTTGTCGTCGACGATGACAAGGAAGTTGCCCGTACTCACGCGGATATCCTTGAGCGGATCGGGTACACGCCGGTTATTCAAACAGTTCCCGAAGACGTAGAACCCCATCTCACGCGTCTCCCCGCGATCGACCTCGTCCTCCTGGATATCCAGATGCCCGGGATCGACGGCTTGGATCTCCTCCAGAGGATCAAGCTCCGGCGTCCCGAGGTCGGCGTCGTCATGGCGACCGTGGTCAATGACGTCGAGCAGGCCGTTCGGGCAATCAAGGCGGGGGCTTACAACTATCTCCTGAAACCCCTCCAGGGGGATCAGGTAGAACGGGTTCTTCATTCGTACTTTTCCAACCTGCCGCAAAGGATCATCGAGGATCCCCGATTTCGCCCTTTCGTCACCGGAGATCTCGCCTTCCAGGAGATCTTCCGGAGAGTCAAGGCGTTCGCCCAAGCGGACGTTCCGGCGCTTCTGCTTGGAGAAACGGGTACGGGGAAGGAGGTCATCGCCCACCTGATCCACGCGCTTAGCCCCAGGAGCCAGGAGCAATTCCAGCCCGTCAATATGGCGGCGATCCCCGCCTCGCTCTTCGAATCGGAACTTTTCGGCCACGTGAAAGGCGCGTTTACAGGCGCGACCCAGGACCGATCCGGGTACTTCGCCGTGGCCGGATCGGGCACTATCTTCTTGGACGAGATCGGCGAGCTCGGGATGGAGGAGCAGAAGAAGCTATTGCGAGTTCTGGAGACTCGCATCTACTCCCGCGTCGGTGAGACCGTCCAGCGGGAAATCGCCGCCCGGATCGTCCTCGCCACGAATCGTGATCTCCGGAAGGACGTCCAAGAAGGCCGCTTTCGGGAAGACCTCTACTTCAGAGTCGCCAACTACGCCATCTCGCTCCCCCCTCTCAGGGAACGGGGGGGCGACATCGAGCTCCTGGCGAATTACTTCCTCCTGAAATATTCCTCTCAATTCGGTCGCGCGATCCGCGGATTCACCCCACAGGCCCTCCAGCTTCTGAAGGACTACCCCTTCCCCGGAAACGTGCGTGAGCTGGAGGGGATGGTGAGTTCGGCTGTGCTCCTTGAGACGTCAAGCCATATTGACGCTGCCAGTCTTCCTCTCCACCTCATGCTTGGGAGGGAGCCCAAGGGCGACCTCGAAAAGGCCCGCTGCCAGGCCATCGCGAGGGCACTCGCAGAATGCAATGGGAACCAGACGAAAGCCGCCGAAAAGCTGGGCATCGCCCGCCAGACCCTAAACTACCTCCTCAAGGAGTACCGCGAAAAGGGATGGATCTCCTAGATGAACAGCGTCCTCACGCAGGTGTCCGCCGCCGCGATTTGGGGATCGCTTCTCGCGACCGTCGTTCTTGGTGCGTTCCTCGGGGTCCAGGCGATTCTCGATAGGGAAAGACGGATTCGCTTCGCCTTCCTGGCGGCCGTCTGCTGGTATCTTGCAACCCTCGACTTCCTGAGAAGCCTGGGCCACGTGACGCCGGCCTTGTACGAACAGCTTCGCCTTCTCTGGGCGGGCTCGTATGCGGCGGGGGTCCTTAGGCTCTTCGGATATCCTCGACGCTGGGCGATCGGAGCTGCTTTAGTCCTGCCGGCCCTGGGGGCCGCCGTCTTCCGCTTCATCAATCCCGATATCGCGACCACGGTTACGATTCCGCTCGTTTTCGGCGCCGCGGGGGCGGCGCACGTCCACCAGTACTTAAGAAAGAAAGGCTATGCCTCGGCGGTCCTTGGGGCCTACATGACAGCGCTGGCCCTGATGTGCGCCCTCTACTACCCGGTCATCTCGACCAAGGACCCGGCGATCATGTGGCTTGGTTATGCGCACTACGCCGAGGCATCCATCGTGGCCGTCTTCCTGGGCTGGGTCCACCTCCCGAGAGAACTCCTCGGACGCTCCCCGGTCACCATGCCGGCCTCCCAGGCGCGTGCCCTCTTCCTGGCAGTCGTGGGATCCGAGGTCCTCCTTCAATTGGGGCTCCTGGTTTTCTGGGGCACCCCTCCCGTTCTCTACCTCATCGCTCAGACCCTCCAGCTCGTCTTCACGGTGGCCTATTATCTCCGCCATCGCCATCAGCTCGTCATCTACGCCGCCAACGTAGGACAGCTTCTGGACGAACGGACCACCGAACTTCGGAAGGCCCAGGCCGAAGTCGCACTCCAAAATGAGAGCCTCGCACAAAAGCTCGCTGAACAGGCGAAAGACCTCGAGGCGAAGAACACCGTCATCGATCGGCAAAGACGGCTTGAACTGGCTGCCCAGACGGCCGGCCAGGTCGCCCATGATATCCAGAACCTTATCTCTCCCATTCTCGATCGTGCCCTGTCGCTCGAGGACGCGCGGTCGCTCTCTGAAATCCGGGAGATCGGCTCGACCATCCGCCGGCAAGTGAATCAGCTTCTCGAGCTCAATACCCAGCTTCTCGCGCTTTCCCGTCGCGGGCGGATTGAGCTCCACCCGGTGGATCTCGCGGAACTCGCGCGTGACATCGCCACCCGCTTTCCCGATCAGAGGCTCGCCATCGAAGCCAAGGGCGACGTTTGGGTCAACGGATCCTGGTCCCAGCTTTCAAGGGCGGTTTCGAATCTGATCACGAATGCCCTGGAAAGCGACCTCGACCGCCTGGTTCCCGTGACCCTCCGGTTGGGGACCACCGAAATCACCCAAAACAGACGCTGCCACCTGGGATTCCTGGGCCCCGGTCGCCATGCCACCCTCGAGGTCGAGGACGAGGGACCCGGGATACCTCGGGAGCACGTGGACAAGATTTTCGAGCCTTTCTTCTCTCTAAAGGGAGGGAAGCAACGTTCGGGCTCGGGTCTTGGGCTTACGATCGTGGCGGCAGTGGTGGACGATCATAAGGGGGTGCTCGACCTGGATACGAGCGCGAAGGGAACCCGATTTACCCTCTATTTGCCCGCAATAGACCGCCCGATGGCCTCTTCAGAGCTCGGGAGGTTGTCGTGCCATGCGACAGTCCTTGTCGTCGATGACGACAGGTCGATCCTGAAGGACTACGGGAAGCTCCTCGAGGACGCCGGATACACCGTGATCACCGCCGAGAGCGGTGCCCAGGCCATTCGGGTCCTCCAAGCCCAGGAGGTGGATCTGGTCCTCCTGGATCTCAGCATGCCCAGGATGGACGGGCTTGAGACCTTCCTGGGCGCCATGCACGTCCGGCCGGGGATCCGTGCTGTTGTTCATTCGAGCTATTTCACTGAGGATCAGGCGGTTAAGTTGAAGGCGCTCGGCGTCTCGAGCGTCCTCCTCAAGCCTGCAGGCCGACTCGACATCCTTCGAGCGCTCCGTCGCGCCTTCGATGAGAAGAAGGATTCGGAAGAAGAAACTCGGCAACGCGGTCGGTAAGGCGCACTCCCCTACCCCTCCCGTCACCTCCCTCCCGGTAAGGCTCCCCTAACATCGCCCGGGTGGCATCACATTTGCATTCCCTTGGGCCGGGCCATGGAGGGAGATCGAGATGAAGCAAGCGACCGGGGAGAGGTTGGAGGCGTCGTACGACGCCGTCGGGCGATACCGTCAGGACGAAGTGAATGGCTTTGCGGGTGGGCTCATCGATCGGATGTTGGAAGTGGCCGAGCTTGGGCAGGCGGGATCGGTCCTGGATCTGATGGCGGGGGACGGGAATCTGACGTCGAGACTCTACGAGTTCTGCAGGAAGAGGTCCATCACGCTCCCCAAAACGGCATTACTTGAACTTTCCCGCGTGCAGTGCGAATTCGCCCGGAGGGAGCTGGCCGCGACTCCGACCGGGATCCACTGGGGCGACGCGCTTTTCATGAAGGACAAAAGCACCGGTCAGGTGCTCGGCGACGCCTCTTTCGACCGTGTCCTGGTGAAGAGCTCCAATCACGAAATCCCACTCGGCAGTCAACCGCAATTGTGTGGAAGCATCTTCCGTGTCCTCCGTCCGGGAGGTCTCTTCGTGAACCTGGGGTTCCTCTTCGCTGATTCGCTCGAGCGGGACGAACTCAGGAACGTCGCCCGGGTGAAGGACCACTGGGCCGGCATGCATCACGCCGTCGAGAACCGTCACTTCCTCACGCGGGAGGAATTCTATGGACAGCTTGGATCGGCCGGATTCGTCGCCATCCGCTCGGCGGAAAGCTTCGACTACGTGATCCGCTCATCGGTGGTCGCCGAGCAATACTTCCCGGCCGAGATACGTCAGGAGGCGGATCTCGAGCACCAGGCCGCCCAGGCGAAAGCCATTTCCCTTCGGCGAAATGGACGGATCTCGTTCGAGGGGACGTCGAGCCTTATGAAGTGCCCTGGCGAAATCACGGTCGCGAGGAAACCAGGTATGGCAGAGCTGAACAGTCTGACCTTTTGCGATCACACGATGGACTTCCTTCGCCACGTCCGCGCCCATGCGGGAATGCTCAGGACGACATCCCGGCACATCCCGGAGGGGAGTTCCGTGCTTGATCTGGGCTGCGGAATCGGACTCCTGACGGAACATCTCCCGGCAGCCGTCCCGTCCTACCTGGGCATCGATGTCTCGTCGGAGTTCATCGCAATCTGCAAGGCCCGCTATGGAGGCCGCCAGGCTTACGGCTTCTTCGCGGCGGATGCTGGGACGGCTGAGCTTCCCCAAGGGGCCTTCGACACGGTGACAATCCTGAACCTCCTCAATTTGCCCGGAATCCAGCCCCTGGCCGTTCTCCGGAGGGGGATCGACTCGCTTCGTCCGGGCGGCCGCCTGATCGTCTCGGGGCCGAAGTCTAAGGACAGCTGGAGCCAGATCGAATCCCAAGTCCTCGGCGATCTGAAAGTCGACGGAAAACTCGACGGACGCGAGGCGGAAATCCGAGGTCTCCTTGAAGCCAATCAGCGGCTCGTTACCGAGCATGGGAACTACTGGTCGGTCGAGGGCATGGTCGCCCTTCTTTCGAATCTCGGCTGTGGAGCGATCCTGGCGACCGACCCGACGCTCTATTACGGCGCAAGCTACCTGGTCGTCGCCCAGAAGTAGGGCCGAGGAGAAATCATGCCAACGACATCCACCCCTAGAGTCGAGGACCTCTACCAGCGGAGCCTCTCCGCACACCTTCCTCCGGAGGCCTGGACGAAACTTCAGGCGGCGTCGGTCTTAGTCGCCGGGTTGGGAGGGGGCTCGAACATCGCGGAGCTTCTCGTCCGGAAGGGGGTCGGACGGCTCCTTCTGGCGGACCTCGACCGCTATGAGCCCCACAACATCCGGCAGAGGGGTTCCATGGCGAGCACCTGGGGGCGGGAAAAAGTGGCGACGATGCAGGAGCGATTGTTTGACATCAACCCCCACATTGAAGTCACCCCCGTCCCCGAAGGAATCACGCTCGGGAATGTCGAAGGGCTCATCCGGAGCGCCGAGTTCGTGGTCGACATGATCGACTTTCATGGTCTTCGGGAGAAAGTCGCGCTCTACCGTTCGGCCCGTAGGAACGGAAAGTTCGTAGTGACCACCCCTTCGGTCGTGAACGGCGCGGTCCTCTACGTTTTCGCCCCAGAGGGGATCACCTTCGAAGACTTCTTTGATTACGAGGAAGGGCTCCCGATCCCTGACCTCGGCGAGCGCTTCCTAAGAAGGCTCATCCCTCGGTTCCCCAAGGAAGCCCCGAGGGAGCTCTATCTCGCGGCCGCCCGGGGGGAACGGACCATACCTCTCGATGCCGTCGGCGTCGACCAGGCGTCCGTCCTTGCCGCGGGCGCCATCGAAAACCTGATTCTCGGTCGTCAGGACCGAGTGGTGACAATCCCCCGGGGGATCCAGGTCGATCTGTCCGATCCGAACTATCTGGCCCGGATCGTGGACTATGGACCGGAGTTCGCGTCCCGGTGATGACACCATCAATGGCGGTCTCGAAACTTCGCTCGCCGCTTCAGACGCCCCTTCTCAAGCGCGGCGATGTCTGGGTCAAGCCTGAACTCTGGCAATGGACCCACTCCGTGAAATATCGGATGGTCCATGCCAAAGTGCAGCAAGCACTCGAGCATGGAAGGATCAACGGGAGAACGACCCTGGCCGAAGTCACTTCGGGCAGCACAGGGGCCGCGCTCGCCTACGTTGGGCGACTTCTCGGCGTGCCCGTCGAGATCCATGCGTACTCCTCGATTACTCCCAAGAAACGGGTTCAAATTGAAGATTCCGGAGCCCATCTCGTCCTACATCCGTCATCCGTTCCTGTCGGCAAGCTTCTCAAGGAATTACAGGCCAGAATGAGTCCGGGCCGGTATTGGCATTTGGGACAGTTCGACCGTCAGTCCACAATGGCCTCCTATGAAGGATTGGCCATCGAACTGGTCGCACAGCTTCGTGAGCAAGGAGCTGTGCCCCGGGCGTTCATTTGCCCCGTAGGCACCGGCGGGTTGATTCAAGGCGTGGGGGTCATTCTGCGGAAGGCATTTCCTGGCATCCTCATTGTAGCCGTTGAACCCCAAACCCATGCGAGTATCGACGGGACTCGGAATACCGAGCTCCACCATTTTGGAAAGAATGATCCCTACGATCGGGGCTTCCCCGATCGAGTAGTGCGGGTCGAGCGTCCGGAAAAAGCACTGAGTATTGGAGACGTCATCATGGGCGAGAGCGCATCGGCCGCTCTCGCTCTCGCGTGCCTTGAGTTGGGCCCGACCGTAGTCGTCGCTCCCGATTAACCCATGACACTATATCCTGGTCGCACGCTGGGTAGCAGTACGCTGTCGGGGGTCCCTTGGGGGGCCCCCGCCCAGCGGCTTAAGTTCACAACCGAGACTTCCTCGTCTTTCTGAGTCCCATGAAAGAGCCCGTGAGCAAGGATTCGGAAGCGAAGATTGCAGATCGTCTTACGGTCATTATGGGACTCAACGCGCTCCTCATTGATGGAGCCTTCGGCCCGCTGAACGATCGCCAGAAGAATGCCCTTCGCGAAATCTCCCAAACCAGTGAAGAACTAAGAGAACTCCTTGAGCCCGTCCTGCGGGAGCGGCACGAACACACTCCGGCTCCTCGAACCTCCGCTCCGTAGTAAACTGATTTCTACTCGGAAGGAATTCGCTTGGAGGGCTAACCCAGGCCCACGGCTCCACTTAATATTTCAAAAACCTGTATTTCGGATGATGACTAGTCGCGCATGATCATTCGACGCTTTCAATAATCCTGCTTAGCAGTTCAGTATGGATTCTAGCGCATTCTATAAATGATTAACTTCGCTCCTGCGATCTAGGAATTAGCCCGTTGACAGGTCATTCGTGAGGGAGGGGGGCGCCGCAAGGATTCAGATCGCCCGAAGGGGGGCAGCCTGCTGCGCTCTTTTATGTACCCGGGGGATTGACCGCGCCTGATCGTGCGTCGTGCAAATGCATCTCTGACTCTTCGTCATGGAGGTACTTGCTGGTACTGTTTGCATGGGATCTGATGCCTATATGTAGAGTCTCTCTGCTCATGGGATCTTGAAAGTGGAGCCTATCGATTTCCCTTTGAATATGGAATTGAACCGAGGAGCGCAGGTGAGAGCGTCCACATCCCGGCGAGAGGCACGATCGGAAGGCGCCGCAATCAAGACCGTGCTAGCTTATGTCTGAGAAGTCAGGCGGTCTTGCGGTATGCGTTGCGACCATCCGCCCGGACGAGATCGCGCGCTACCTATGCCAATGGGCTCCGCTCTTGGCCGCGCAGTTCGGACGGAGTGGAATTTCCCGAGTTGCCTTCTTCATTCATGAAGATTCACCCGAGAGAAGGTTCACGGCCCCCGAACCGTCTCCAGCCCGGGTCGTTCACACATGCCACCGAGATATCCGTGAGGTGCTCGGCGTGGCCTCCTGGATCATCCCGAAGGGGTCTGGGGCGAGCCGAAGTTTCCCCATGTATCTCGCCTGGCGCGAGGGCTTCGAATACGTGGTCACGATGGATGACGATTGCTTTCCGCCCGATGATGAACCCGAATCGTTTTTCGATAACCATCTTCGAGCGTTCAGGCTGGATCGGTGGTTCCGGACCATCGGAGGAGAGGAGCCGCGCGGCGTACCCTACGGAAACAAGGGTTCGCTCCCCGTACTCCTAAACCATGGTCTTTGGACGGGCATCCCCGACTTCGATGGGCCGACCGCGCTGGTCCGAAGCCGTTGGCCCATGAGCGTCGTCCTACGCAAGGGCATTGAAGTCATTCCCCCTGGCATGTGGTTCACACTGTGTGCTATGAATGTCTGCTACCACCGTCGCGCGATTCCGGCAGCCTATAACCTTCTGATGGGGGTGGAGACCGCGGGATTTGACCGGTTCGATGACATCTGGAGCGGTCTATTCCTCAAGAAGATCGCGGACGACTTGGGCTTTTACGTCACGAATGGTGGACCATTCGTCCGTCACCTGAAGGCCTCCAACCCATTTAGTAATCTCTGCAAAGAGTCACTGGGAATTGCGCTCCACGAAGAGTTTTGGCAGCACGTCTCTACCGCCCGTCTCGAAAAATGCGAGTCGGTCACCCAAGCCTATACGAACCTGGCCGCCTGGGTAAGGCAGTTCCCAAAGCGCTCTCCAAAAGCCCCCGCAAAACCGGGCTATTTCGAGAGACTCGCAGAAGCAATGGCGGTGTGGGCATCGCTCTTCGGTGCTTCGGAGTAAAGGTGATCGACTCTTATAAGGGATTGGCGCAATGTGGGGTGGGCGGGTGCGAATGCCGAAGCGGCCGTAGTTCAGGGGAGGAGGCTGCGCTTCGACGAGCTGACGGCCCATGAGTCCAATGCGCTAGTCTCCCCATTGATTTCCTTAAAAATGTATGAGCCACAAAAATTTACGAACACTTTTCACAAATTCCTGAAAGGTTCTGCCGGCAATTGTGATCCTAATAGAGGTCATCTTCTCTGAGAGCGACACAAGAGGGATAGGGCGAAAGGCAAAAGTCTGATCGGTCGGGCCGCCTTGGCGTTCGACAATTCGAAATGCTCTTTGACGTACCCCTGGGGGATCTTCGCGTCTGATCGTGCGTCCTGATCCACACACCTTGACTCTCCTCTCCGATCCGCCGCGACTACTCCAGGGTAGGTCACTCGGAACCTGGACATTTTAAGCTGGGCTCGGGCGAAGTTTGTGGGGTGGGAGGAAGGGAGATGTCGTCAAATGATCAGGCTCGGGTTCTCGTTCTCGAGGATGACGGGCGACTTCAAAAGTTCCTTTCAGACGCCATTCTGACGAGCGGGTATCACTGCCAAGTGGATTCGCAGGTTCCTACCGACGCGCTTCTGGCCCTCCTGAACTGGGAGCACTACGCGTTGGTGGTGGTCGGCGTTCGACGGTTCGCCACGACGCTCCTCGAAAGGGTACAAACGGGTTCGGGTGTGGTTCCGATCATCCTTCTGGTGGACCAGATGATGGAGGGCATTCTCGCCGCCTCAGGCAATCTCCATCAGGTTCATAAGCCTTTCGGCTTGGGCGAGTTCAAGGCCGCCCTCGAGAAGGCGATGCCTGGGAGCGTCCCACGGAGGGAGAAGCTGGTACCCTCATCGCTCTTCCAGGATTTACCACATCCAGGAGCATGTCCGACGTGCGCCGCCCGGGAAACTTCGAGCGCCAATGGAGGCGGCCCTACGGTCTTCACGGGAAAGGGTTCCACTCGTCTTCCTATCCTCAAGCGCGGGAAGTCAAACGACCTTCGGGCCCAACTGGCCAAGGTGGCGAAGTCCGACAGCACCGTCCTCCTCAGGGGAGAGACCGGCGTGGGCAAAGAGTTCTGGGCCCAGTGGATCCATGCCCACTCGTCGCGGCGGAACAGCTCCTTTGTCCCCGTCAACTGCGGAGCGCTTCCGCCTGCGCTTATCCTGAGCGAACTCTTCGGCCACGTAAGAGGGGCCTTTACCGGCACGACCGAGACTCGCCCCGGTGCGGTCGAATCGGCGCGAGGGGGGACGCTCTTCCTGGACGAGATCGGAGACCTCTCCAAGGAGCTACAGGTGACCCTAAACCGGCTCCTTGAAAACCATGAGAATAAGGCGCTCGGGAGCGACAACCCCAAGAAGTCGGATGTCCGAATCATCGCGGCGACGAATGCGGATCTTGAGAAGGCGATGAAGGAGGGAACGTTCCGGAAGGATCTTTACTATCGATTGAACGTGATCACGGTCGAGATCAGCCCGCTTCGCGAGCGATGCGAGGAGATTCCCGGCCTGGTGGATCGCTTCCTTTCCGAGTGTGCCCAAAAAGAGGGCTGCCCGGTCCCTGGCCTCACGGCCGCGGCGATGGAAGCATTTCTGCGCCATCCTTGGGAAGGCAATGTGCGGGAGTTAAGGAACGTCCTTGAGCGCCTGGTGGTAGTTCGTGGCGCGGAGACGATCGATCTTGGGGACCTCCCGCCGGAGTTTCAAAAGCCAAAGAGAGGAGGAGCTGAACCAATGGCCCAAGCGAAGGGCCGAGTTCCGATCACGAAAGAGGCCGTCATACGCGCTTTTGCCATGGCTGGCGGAGACGCCCGCAGGGCGGCCCACACTCTCGGGGTGGCCTATCGGTACATCTTCGAGCTCTGCAAGAAGTTTGGGATTGGGAGGAAGGAGTAATCGGATACTCCCAAGGTCCGGCTTGTGCCCGAGGTGAATTGCTGCCGGTGGTTGGATTTTCTTGACACCTAGTCGGCGCGTGATACCTTTTACTCTGGCTACAGACACCTCTCCCAAGTAAGTCTGCTTCTGGCCTGCCCGTCGGATGCCCCCGCGTTCCCAGGGGAGGGCATCCATGGCGACGGACCCCAAGCCTCGCGGGGCCGCTGAACGGCGGGCTACCAGCCATTTCTCCCTCCTCATGATCTCGGCCATGTATGAGAATGGCGGGAACGTCACCCAGCGGCTTCTGGACGGACACCCCGAACTTTTCGTCTATCCCTTCGAGTCCCAGGTGGGAACTCGCCTGATCGCCGATCATCTCAGCTCGATCGTCCCCGCCAAGTACCGCTGGCCGGTCCTCGACCTCTCCGCGGCTCCCGAGGAGGACTACGAGTCCATCGTTGACGAAGAGTGCAAGGTTCGCATCAAAACCCCCCAGGCCAGCAAGTTTCGGAACACCGCGATTTCGCTCCGAGACCCGGAACGAAAAGCGCTTTTCCTCAAGATTCTCGGAGCCGGTCCCAGGACGCGCGCTCGAGTCATGGAAGCCTTCTTCCGCGCGACATTCCGGGCCTGGCGGAACTATAAAGCCTCTGGTCGGGAGCACCTCTTCGTCGGCTACAGCCCCATGATCGTGGTCGATGCCCAGAAGATCCTGAACGATCTCCCCAAAGCTCACGTCCTTCACGTGGTTCGCAATCCGTGGTCCGCCTATGCGGAGACGAAGAAGCGTGCGGTTCCCCTCTCCATAGCCCAGTATCTCACGGCGTGGAACCTCTGCCAGGAATTCGCGCTGACGCTCCGGAAGCTGTATCCCCGCCGCCTACACCTCCTCCGGTACGAGGATCTCATACGGAATCCGCGCGAAGCGTTGGAAGCGATCGGAAAGAGGGTGGGGTTTGGGCCGTCCCCTACGATGACGTGGCCCTCTTGGCACGGAAAGCGTCTCAGGGAAGTTCACCCCTGGGGCACTATCCGGACCCCCACCCCCCAGGCAAATCGGGCAACCGCCCTTGAACTTTCAGAGGCCGAGAAGAGCGAAGTCAGGCTGCGAACGCGATTCTTCCTGGGCGAGTTCGGATATGAAGGCGGACCTGGGGAGCTCGCCGACGCGCGGGATAAACAATGACGTTCCATCCTGGCACGGTGCTCCTCACGGGAGGGGCTGGATTCGTTGGATCTTCGATCGCCCGCCGGTTGGTCGAGTTGGGAGTTGACGTCCACCTTCTCTTCCGGCCCGGCTCCGACCTATGGCGGGTCCGGGACTTCCAATCCCAGATCCACTTCCATGAAAGCGACCTCCTAGACGAACCAAGAACCTTAAAGGTATTTCGTTCCGTAAACCCCGAGGCTGTCCTCCACTTGGCGGCTTACGGCGGTCATCCCGAGGAAAAAGACGCCGATCGAATCCTTCGAACAAACTTCCTGGGCTTCTGGAACGTGCTTCGGGCGTGTGTGCCGACCCGATGCGAACTAATCGTGAATGCGGGAAGCTCTTCGGAATATGGCTTTAAGGGCCATGCCAGCCGAGAAACGGATCTCCTTGAGCCTAATAGTTTCTACGCCGTCTCGAAAGCCGCCGCCACTCATCTGGGCCGATACGCTTCGCGGCTGGAGCGATTCTCGATCGCGACGCTTCGCCTTGGCTCAGTCTTTGGACCTTATGAAGCGCCCACGCGCCTCATCCCCACCGTGATCCAGCGATCCCTCTTGGGTCAACCCCTGGACATGGTGGATCCCGAAACCGGGCGCGATTTCGTTTTCATCGACGATGTCGTCCGAGCCTTCACCTCATGGGACCGGTTAAGAGCACTTAAGGGGGACTCCGTTAACATCGGATCAGGAATCCAGTCCACGGTACGCGATGCCCTGGAAACGATCCTTGATCTTACCGGCTCCCAGAGCGTGGTTCGCTGGAACCGCATGCCTCCCCGAATCTGGGACACGAAAACTTGGGTCTCTGACATCTCTCAAGCCAGACTCAAGCTCGATTGGATCCCGAGGGTCTCCTTTCGGGAGGGGATCAAGCAGACGATTGAGTGGCACTGTGCAAGGATGGTTAAAGCATGAGTCTCCCGGGTGTGCAGAATGCCACGGTTCGGCCTAAGGATCTCCGTCGACTGATCATCGAGGCTTCGCATGAGGCCCACGTGGGCCACGTGGCTTCGGCGCTCAGCGTGTGCGATCTCCTGTCGGTCCTTTTTTCCTCGATCCTCCGCCATCCAGGTACCCGGCGCCCCGATCGGGATCGGATCATCCTTTCCAAAGGCCACGCCGCGCTCGCGCTTTATGGAGCCCTCGTCCTGGCGGGGATCCATTCGCGCGACAGGCTCCATTCCTACTGCAAAGACGGGACGCTGATGGGAGTCCACCCGGAGCATACGCTCGAGGGGGTCGAGATTTCGACCGGATCGCTTGGCCTAGGCCTTTCGATCGGGGTCGGGATGGCTCTCGCGGCCCGGCTGGATCGTGCCCCCGAACGCGTCTTTGTCCTCCTGAGCGACGCCGAATGTAACGAGGGATCGGTGTGGGAGGCGGTCATGTTCTCCGGACACCATCGTCTCTCCAATCTCGTGGCCATCGTGGAGAAAAACGGGATGCAAGCCCTGGGCCCGACCAAAGACGTGATCGATCAGGGAAGGCTCAAGGAGCAGTGGGGCTCATTCGGGTGGGAGGTCCTTGAGGTGGATGGGCACAACGAAACCCAGCTCCAGACGTCGCTTGAGTTACCGGATGGCCACGATCGGCCGAGGTTGGTCTTGGCGAACACGGTGCCGGGGAAGGGGGTTTCCTTCATCGAAAATCGGCTGGAATGGCACTATCTTCCCTTGAGCGACTTCCAGGCCTCCCAGGCTCTCCGTGAGATCGCTCGCTCGCCATGAGAGCCGCATTGATCGACGCCTTGATCGAGCTCGCCTCGGAGGATTCGAAGCTCTTCCTCCTCACGGCGGATCTTGGGTTTTCGGTCGTGGAACGATTCGCCGGGAGGTTTCCCGATCGCTTTCTGAACGTGGGCGTCGCCGAGGCGAATATGATCGGCATCGCCACAGGACTCGCAACCCGGGGGTTTACGCCCTACTGCTACTCCATCGCCAGTTTTGCCTCAATGCGTGCCTATGAACAGATCCGAAATGGGCCCATCCTCCACGATCTCCCGGTCCGGATCGTGGGCATCGGCGGCGGATTTGCCTACGGACACGCAGGAATCACACATTTTGGCCTTGAGGACTACGCCCTCGGGCGGGCTCAGCCGGGATTGGCCGTCCTTTCTCCCTGTGACCCCCTCCAGACCGGAACCGCGGTCCGCACGATGCACCGCCATCCGGGCCCGGTTTATTACCGTGTGGGGAAGGGGAATGATGCGGTCATTCCCGGACTCGGGGGACGATTCCGCCTGGGAGAGATCGAAACGATCCTAGAGGGATCCCAGGCCCTCATCCTGACGACCGGGGGGATTGCTGTGGAGGCGGCCGAGGCAGGCCGCCTCCTGGCCTCCTGGGGACACCCCTCCCGAGTGGCGGCCGTACCTTGTCTCGCCCCCCTCCGGCCCGAAGGCCTGCTCGAGCTTATTCGGAACCACTCCCTCATTGCGACGGTCGAGGAGCACTATCTCTCGGGCGGATTGGGATCTCTCGTCGCCGAGACGATGGCAGATTACGGCTTGGCCAAACCGCTCATCCGGCTCGGGATCCCGAAGATGCCCAAGGGTGTCTCGGGTTCACCCTCTTTTCTCCGCCGCCAAGCGGGACTGGACCGCCAGTCAATTGCCGAAACTCTTATGCCCGCGCTAAAGGGGGGGCCAAACGGAGGGCCATCGCCCGCCTTCTTACCCCCCATTTCTGCCAGCCGTGAGGTCTCTTCTGAGCGATCTCCATGAACATCCGCTCGAGCAACCTTCGCGCCATATGGCGAGAACACGGTCGCCAGATGCGGGCCCCGTCCAGGATTGCTGTGCATTGGCCATTGGGCCCTGCCGTCGATCCTCGGCTCCTTCTGGCTCGGGTGGAGCCGGGCCTGATTCAGATCCTAAGGGGCCTTGGAATCACGCTTCTCGTCAGCCGCGAATATGAACATCTCCTGGTCGCCCTCCGACCGGAGGCGGGGCGCCTCAAAACCTCTTGGCTCCCGATCCCTCACCCCTCCGGAATCGCCGTCGATCGCAGAAGAAGGCGTATCCATGTCGCCAGTACCAGAAACCCGAACGTCCTTTTTGAGTTCGCCCCCGTGACCGGGTTTCTGGCCCGAAAGGGAGAAGTTCCCCCTCGGAAGATGACCGGCGTTCTTCTTCCGGTGCGTTCGCGATTCCTTCCGGGGTGTGCCTACCTCCATGATCTGGCCCTCGTGGGCGGCGTTCTTTACGGGGCCTCAACGGGACAGAATGCCATCGTGGAACTCGATTATGAGCGGGGAATGAAGCCCGTCTGGTGGCCCAAGTCCGTCGAATCCTCTTCTGGTCCCCTCCTCGGGGAGAACCGACTTCAACTGAATTCGATCGCAGCGGGCTCATCGCTCAAGAAGTCCTATTTCACCGCCTCAAACGAACGGCCGGGCCGGATGGTGCCCGGCGATCTCGATTACCCAGTCGAGAAGCGAGGCGTCCTCGTTTCCGGCTTCTCGCGGGCTGCGGTCGGAAGGGGACTGACGCGTCCGCATTCCGCACGGCTCTATCGCGGGAAGGTGTGGGTTGCCAATTCCGGCTACGGAGAGTTGAGTTCGCTCCGGAACGGTCGATTTCAGGTCCTGGCTCGCCTCCCGGGATGGACCCGGGGTCTTTGTCTTCGAGAAGGCATCGCCTTCGTCGGAACTTCGCGGATCATCCCGGGGTATGAGGGATACGCTCCAGGGGTCGAGCCGGAAGCAAGTGTCTGCGGGGTCCATGCGGTCAATCTCGGAACGGGCCGTGTGCTGGGAAGCATCATCTGGCCCCAGGGGCATCAGATCTTTGCGGTCGACTGGATGCCCTCCCCCTGGTCCCCGGGATTCCCAGAGAGGGGAGGTTCCAACGAGGCCCGATCAATTCAAACCCTCTTCTATACCGGCGTGGTTGATCCGCCCTAGAGCTTCATGCTGGAACACGTCGGGAATGCGGGCTTTGAGGAAGGATCAAGTTCCATGAAGATCGTTCTCCTCACGTTTTACACGCGAGACTTCCAACCCCTGGCCGATATTGTCCTTCAAAACAAAGAAGAGTACTGCAGAATCGCCGGCTATGAGCATGTCGTCAAGGTAGGTCCGTACGCCGATCCGAATTGCTACTACGCCATCGATCGATTGATGTGAGTGCGGGATTTGTTATTCGAGACTTCGAATGCGATCGACCTGGTGTGGGTCCTCAATCTACACACCTACATCATGAACTATCGCAAGAGACTGGAACTGGTCCTCACGGACCAGCATGATTTCTTCATCACGTCCAGCTGCAATGGCCTGAATGCCGGATCCTTTGTCGTCAGGAAATCGGACTGGTCCAAACGATGGATTGCGTTCGTGATCGAAAAAGCACTCGCGAGCGACCACTATTGGTACGAGCAGAAAGTGATGCAGGATTACGCCGAGACAGAAGGGTGGCGAGAAAAAATAAAGATCCTGCCGCAAAACGAGATCAAGAGTATGGACTACCGGTTGTACAACATGCCCGAAAGCACGGAAGGGCAATTCAAGAAGGGGGATCTGGTCTTCCACGAGCCTGGAAAGCCTGTCCAGGAGACGTGCAGCCTGCTTGAAGCGCGGGTCAGGCTGTTTTCAGGGAGCTGGATTAAGGAGAATTTTATCGGCGAAACGGAATGAGAGGTGCACTACTCAATCTCAAACGAATAAAAGAGTTCTCGCAAGGCGGCCGGGGTTTCCGGGAAACCTCGTGATGAAGTTTCGGGACAGGCTGCGATCGAGGAAATCTGATTGCCTCAAGGCCAGACGATCGAGGCGATATGCCGTCCAGTGGAGTGGCGTGGATCCAGCTGCCCTAGTCGACCCAGGCCAGCCAGGAGTAAAGTGACTCGCGTCCTGTAAGAGCCGGCTTCACCCCCTCCAGGGTTCACGAGAAGTCCCCGGATCACGAACAAAGACCTTGGCGTTGAACAGAAGCCATTTGCTTTTATTTTCTCGATCTCCGCCGATTTTTCTTGATATTCCGGCTCAAGTCACTATCTTGTCTTTGGCTACAGACACCTCTCCGAAGTAATTCTGCGTTCGGCCTGCCCATCGGGTGCCTCTATCTTATCGCGGAGAGGGCACCATGGTTCCGCCACCCGAGGTCCAAGGGACCACGAGCCGGCAGGTGACCGGTCACGCCGGGAACCCGCCGGGGCAGGGCCCCTTCATCGCTGTGACCCTCGTTGTTGAAGGCGACTTCGTGCGCCGGGCGACCTACGAAACCTACCAGTGTCCCGGGTGTCACGCCTGCGGGAAGGCGGTCTGCGACCTC
>Ga0222749_10000259_pt1 | contig 33751 bp, 30 predicted proteins | sample IncBWH2Mmetat_FD_197234 | JGI IMG/M metagenome (GOLD analysis project Ga0222749, IMG submission 197234) | Metatranscriptome of lab incubated forest soil microbial communities from Barre Woods Harvard Forest LTER site, Petersham... | ecosystem: Environmental > Terrestrial > Soil > Temperate... | reverse complement strand
GTTCAGTTGAGCTTCGTTCCTTAGTGGAGTGGGTTCCGCTTTTTCTCGACACCCTGGTCGGCAGCCATACTCCGCCTCACCGCCTCTGGCATTCTCCACCATCATCTTTTTCGTTTCGGTCCCCGGCACATACACTACGTGGTTCCTGCTGGCGGTCTTGCACCCGACGGTTCCCGATGGATCCCCTCCTCGAAACGATTCTTCCTGCCCGTCGCCGCGCTGAGTCGCATCTTCCGGGGCAAGTTTGCAGCCGGACTGAAGCAACTCTTTCTTCAGAGCAAGCTCCAGTTTCACGGCTCACTCCAGAGTCTGGTCGATCCGCGTTGCGTTCGCCAGTTCCTTCGACAGCTCTTCCAGCAAGACTGGGTCGTCTATGCCAAGCCACCCTTCGGCGGTCCTGAGCATGTTCTGAACTATCTCGCCCGCTATACGCACCGCGTCGCCATCTCCAACCATCGACTGGTGGCGTTCCAGAATGAGCGAGTCTCGTTTCGTTGGAAAGACTATGCGTACGGCGGCAAGCAGAAGATCATGACGGTCTCAGCCGATGAGTTCCTACGCCGATTCCTGATCCACGTTCTGCCTAAGGGCTTGGTCCGCATCCGCCGCTTCAGCCTTTTTGCCAACCGCAGGCGCGGCACTATACTCGTTCGCTGCCGTGCTTTGCTTGGCGTAGACGACTGTGCAACTGATACCGAGATCACGACCCAGCTGCGCTGTCCGGTTTGCACCGGTCCCATGCTCGTCATCGAACGGATGACCAGTAGCCAGCTTCATTTCCGCTCAGGCCTGATACTGCCTGATCCACAGAGGTGCAGCCTTGATTCCTCCTGAGATATAGATGACGCAACTTGCTCCGATCAGCGTCGGTCGCAGGCGTGTTCAAACACGCCATGCCTTCGTGTGCTCAACCGGCGGTTCTGCCCACCGATCCGAACTGTTCTTCTGCACTCCGAGACTCCACGGCGGCTTACAAGAAGAGCTCCATGACTCTCTTCGTTCCGGTTTGTTTCTGCAAAGACGGTTCCCAACCTGCACGCTGAATCGAAATCCCATAGATCTCACCGCATCCGCCGCAAACGCTAGCGGCTCAGTTCAAACGACCCTATCGAAACTGCCCCGACGACTACCGACCTATCATCCCCGCACTTCTGCTTCGGGGCAGTCCCGATAGGGATCTATCGTTTCTGACGAACTTCCGGATGGCGGACAATCCACCGCCTCACATTGCCACATTGACATACGAATATTCGAGCAGAACTTCGACTTGGCGATGCTCAAGAATGAGGGATGAAAGGACAATCCGCGCCCTATCGCAATCCCTCCACCAAATAGAGTTGGCTCAGAGCGTTGAAGTAGGAATAGGCATAGGATTTGCCGTCTGGAGTGAATGCCGCATCGATCAAATCAACCCCCGCGGGGTCCGATGGCGCGATTTTATTGAGCAACTCGCGGCGGCCAGTGGCCAGATCCACGCGCATTACATCCGCCGAATAGCTACCGAGCACCCCAACCAGCGCCGAGCGCCCGTCACGCGAGACAGAAAAGATTGCCTCGTCGGGATGGATGCCGGGAACCAACCGTGGCGGTCCCTGACCATCCACGGGATATAGCGCCACGGAATCGGAGAAGCCAAACACGAACTTACCGTCCGCAGTGGGGACGAATCCGCTCACTCCCTCCGGAGAAATCGGGTGTGCAGTTCCCGAATCGATGGCTTGCACGTAGATGCGCGATTTGTGACCCGGTTCCGTGCCGCTAAATACAACATTCTTGCCATCCGGGAGAAAACGAGCGTAACTCCGGTCGATGGAATCATGCGTGATCTGCTTCGTCTCCCCCGGGCCAAGGGCAATCAGGAAAAGCTGACGGGGAATGTGCAAAATAAGGGACGACAGAACCCACTTCATGTCCGGTGAGAAATCGTAACCCACGCCATCGCCAACGCGTTCGGGCGCTGCGCCATCGCTTGCACGGACGTAAACGTCGTAATCAGGTCCGCTATTAGCCCCTTCTTCATTCAACAGCACTTGTCGGCCGTCAGGTGAAATGGCCGAAGCGTCACTCCAATTTTGAATGGTCACATCTTGTTCTCGATCCTGACCAATTCCCCGTACGTAGGCGAGGATTCGAAAGATATTTTGCCCGAGAAGAACGCGCCCATCGCGGGCAATATCGTAGAGGGTTGGGGTGGCCGGAATTCGGTCGACCACACGGGTATGGCCCGAAAGATCGGCGGCCCAGAGCTGAAACTTAGTGCTTTCTTCCGCGCTGGTGAACCATACTTCCTTGCCAGAGGGAGCCCAATTAACCTCTTCAATGGCCGACTGCCGCGGGGACAGAGTCCGATTGCGGCCGGAAGAGTCTACCATCACCACATTGCCAGCGCTGTCTCCCAAGGTGGGATGCTCGGCGAATGCCACCCAGCCTCCCCTGGGCGAGACGCGCACGTTGGTTAACCAGCCGGTGGCGGCCTCATACAGAACGTGGCCGATGGGGTACTCAATGCGAAAGTGTCCGTCCACGTAGTGGGCGACGGCGATCTGGTTGTCGGGGCCCCAATCGGCGTCCACGACATCGCTCATCATGGGACGGGGAGCTGCGCCACTTAGCGGCGCTCTCGCCAGCAAGCCAACTTTGACATTTCTACTAAGGTCTCGTCGCTTCTGGATCAGGAGCATCTCTCCAGTGGGAGAGATGGATTCGAGGTCAGCATCTTTCAGACCGAGGCTTACCGGGGCGTGACTGTCGGGCGCAAGTGAGAAAAGGTCGGTCTGCATCCCGATGTGCGCGGAGCTGTAGATGATAGTTCGCTGGTCGGGTGCGAAGCGGGCAGAAGAGATGAACTCGCGTCCAAACGTGAGCTGACGATAGCTCGGCGGCTCAGCAGGAGGGGCGTTCAGGCGAACGAGAAGCAGCGCCACGGCCGCAACTAGGATTCCGATGACTCCCAGCAGCGCGGGAAAGAGCCAGGACTTTCCCGGTTTTGTCACTGCAGGCGCGGCGGAGCTCGTAGGCGACGCTGCCGGCGATGAAATGGAAGACAACGCCTCCAATGCGAAGGCGATGTCGCGCGCAGACTGGAAGCGATCGGCCGGATCTTTTTCCAGGCAATGGTGAACGATGCGCTGCAGTAGGGGCGGCACATCGCGGCCTGTGGCGGACAAGTCTGGAGGCTCTTCTTTCAGAATCGAACTAATGGTATCGGCCGTCGTGTCGCCGCGAAAGGCACGGCTGCCGCTGAGCATTTCATAGAGCACCGCGCCGAAGCTAAACAGGTCAGAGCGCGCGTCAACAGCGGCTCCGCGGCATTGCTCGGGAGACATGTAACCAAGCGTACCCAGCAGTACGCCGCGGCCAGTGACGGAATCGAGCGTCGCCTCCGCCGACAAGCCGGGAGCACCCAGCTCAGGCATGGTCAACTTGGCCAGGCCGAAGTCGAGAATCTTCACATGCCCTTCTCGGGTGATGAAGAGGTTTTCCGGCTTAAGGTCGCGATGCAAAATGCCGCGATCGTGGGCGGCGGTAAGTCCGCGTGCGGTCTGGAGCGCATAATCGACTGCTTTGCGCACGGGCAGCGGACCGCTGACCAGGCGCGATCGTAAGGTTTCTCCTTCGAGTAGTTCGGAGACGATGTAGGGGGAATTGTCCTGGCTGCCGATATCGAACACGGCGAGAATATTCGGATGGCTGAGCGCAGCCGTGGCTCGCGCCTCCTGCTCGAAGCGACGCATGCGCTCGGAATCGCCCGCCGAGCCGGCGGGTAATACCTTGATCGCCACTTCGCGGCCCAGGCGTGGATCGCGGGCGCGATAGACTTCTCCCATGCCTCCCGCGCCGAGGGCGGCGAGGATCTCGTAAGGGCCAAGCTTTGAGCTGGGGGCGAGAGGCATTTGCGGGCTAATTATAGAAGGATTGCGAATGAGGCTGTATCGCCCTGCGCGTTGTTTCTGCTCGTGGCCCGTATGGCACAATTCCGACACGTTGCGTTTTCACGCCGCGCGAGGAGTCTCGCGTGCATCCTCGCTCGCGACCACTAGGCTTTGCGACTGTACCCTTCCACTCCCTGTCAGTGCTTGACGAGTAACTCGGAAGTTTAACGACGCACAATCAAGGGGCCACACGTCGGCTTGTGGGAAGCCAGACGTTCCAGTCAGGGCCTGCCGATTTCCGCCGGGATCGGTTGACCGCCTACCGCAAACGAATCGTGCCTTAAGTTGGCGCTTATGGGGTCGGCTCCGCAGGCAAACACTTCTGCCAGAACTGTTGATGCAAAGGCCCAAAACCTAACACCCAAGACCCTGACCCCTGACCCCTGACCCCTCTGTTTTACAATCGACTCGTGCCTGTCCTGCATGACCTGCGCGTAACGCTGCAGATGATCAAGTGGGAGCACTCCATCTTTGCGCTCCCGTTTGCTCTCTGCGGTGCCATGCTTGCGGCGGGAGGATTTCCTTCCGTCCACAAACTTTTGTGGATCGTCGTGGCCATGGTCGCGGCGCGATCGGCTGCCATGGCGTTCAACCGCTGGGCCGATGCCGCGATTGATGCTGCGAATCCGCGTACCAGCACGCGCGCCCTTCCGGCCGGGCATCTGTCGCCGGGCTTTGTGGTTACGTTCGTCGTGGCTTCGAGCCTGGTTTTTGTGCTGGCGGCCAGCCAACTCAATCGTCTTGCTCTGATGCTTTCTCCCGCTGCACTGGCCGTGTTGCTGCTCTATTCCTACACCAAGCGAGTGACTCGCTGGTCTCACATTGTGTTGGGATTTGCACTTGGTATCGCGCCCTCAGCGGCGTGGATCGCGGTGCGCGGATCGCTTGATCCCCGAATCTTGCTGCTGACCGCCGCCGTGACATTCTGGGTCGCGGGATTCGACGTGCTCTATGCCTGTCAAGATTATGAATTCGATCAGCAGGCGGGATTGCACTCCATTCCACAGTATCTCGGTATTCGAGGGGCGCTCTGGGTCGCCCGCGGCTTTCATGTAGCTATGGTGGGATTCCTCGTCACACTTCTGATCGTCTTCGGAATGGGGAAGCTTGCGGCGGTCGGCGTCGGAGTCGTGATTCTCCTCCTGCTATACGAACACTCCCTGGTGAAGGCCAACGATCTTTCCAAACTCAACGCTGCCTTCTTCACGATGAACGGTGTGATCTCGGTGCTGTTCTTCGTCTTTGTGGCCGCCGACCTGCTGTGGAAGAAATAGCGCGAGTCGATTTCCGATGCGAAAAAAATTGGCGCAAGCAAACTTGATTGCATGCGCCAAAACTCATGAGCCGAACAGGTTCTACTGATTTACCCGCAACAGCATCATCGTCCCTTTCTCGATCTTGACGTTGTTTTTTTCCGAGGTCAGTAGCGATCCCTGCTGTGAATTCTGCGAACCTGATTCCAGCCTCAGGTCAGACATGCCAATGACGCCCTGGGTATTTCCGGTGATCGGCGGTCGCGCGTCTCCCTGAGGCGAAGATTCGGACGAGGCGCCTGGAGGATAGTTCTGCTGAGACGATGGGCTTGGGCTTGCTCCTGAGGCTCCCGCTCGCGAGCCAGCCATCGGAGAGCTTGCGGAGCCTCCACCGGCGGCTGAAGGTGGCGCATCCGGGGCCGCGCCGCCTGAATTGTTCGAAGGCGGGGCGATCACGGCCTGAATCGACATCGGCAACTGCATCTGGTCGCCCTTTACCACTGCGTGATCGAAGGCGATGCCAAGTTCGGACTGCTTCTGTTCCTTGTTGCGCGCCTGGACTTCGGTGACATGCCCGATCACCTTCGTGTCTTTGGGCACGAGCACATCGCCGCTATTGGTTTTCATGTCCTGCGTTACCGTGGCGACTACCTCGTCACCCGTTTTCGCCTTCTTGGCATCGACGGTCTTGGACAACTGCACTGGAATCACGCTGCCCGGGGCAATCTTGAGGGCCCCCGAGGTTTGCTGCTGATTCGCGGTCGGTTGGGCGGAAGATTGGCGCTGCTGCGTGGGCTGGTTGGGTTGTTCGTCGGAGCGGGGAGTTTGGGTGTCGGGGCTAGGTGGCGGCGTTTGCTGCGTGAGCGCGGCTCCGCACAGCAGGGTCACCGAAAACAGTGCTGCCAGAATGCTTCGCATGATGATTTCCTCCGTCTGTTGAATCGGCGCGCAAAGGATTACTCACATAGATGCCATTTTGCTTGCGCAGGATGGGCGGTGATTCTCATCTGGCGACAACCGACTTCCATTTTGTGGCATCGGAATACCATGATTTCACGTGTCTTCTTTGCAGCCCTTCTGCTCTCGCTAAGCCTCGGTGCCGCTTGCACGAATCAAAATCCCGACCAAATCCGGCAGAAGACCGCCGAAGAAACCGCTGCCATCAAGCGGGACACCAAAGCCGTTGCCCAGGGCGTAAAAGAAGGGCTCAGCAACAAGAAGACCGTCGATCTGAACAAGGCTTCAAAAGATGATCTGGCGTCATTGCCCGGAATCACTTCCCAACAGGCCGACCGAATTATTGCCGAGCGTCCCTATGCGAGCCCCCACCAACTGGTGACCCGCAGCATCCTCTCCGAAGACGAGTACAGCCAGATTCAGGACCGGGTGGTGGTGAGCCGCTGAACGTTGTTGGATGAACCTGGCTCAGATGAACAATGTTCAAAATCGAAGGAAACCCCGTTCCTTGGTATCATCAAACGGATGGGTTCCTTGCACGATTTCCAGACAGATGATCCCCGCCTGCAACCGATCTGCGACAAGGTGCTGGCCGGTGTACGTCTCAATGCCAATGACGCTCTGGCGCTTTACCGTACCGGCGACATCCTTGCCGTTGGTTGGATGGCCAACACCGTGCGCGAGCGCATGCACGGTGACAAGACGTATTTTAACGTCAACCGCCATATCAACCCCACGAATGTTTGCGTGGCCGCCTGCCGGCTCTGCGCCTTTGGACGGAAGAAGGACGCGCCCGGTGCGTACACCATGGCGCTGGAGGAAGCGTTTGAGACCGCGGCCTCGGGATATTCGGAGGCGGTCACGGAGTTCCACATTGTCGGTGGGCTCCATCCGGACCTGCCGTTTCAGTATTTCCTGGATCTCTGTGCTGGCCTGAAACAACGTTTTCCGCAGGTGCATCTCAAAGCATTCACGATGGTGGAAGTTGCGTATCTGTCGCGGCGGGCAAAACTGTCGATTCGTGAGACCCTGGAGCAACTCAAGGCCTCAGGCGTAGATTCGTTGCCGGGCGGTGGCGCGGAGATTTTTGCGGATCGCGTGCGGCATATCATCTGCGACCACAAGATTGACGGCGACCAGTGGCTGGAGACTGCGAAGCTTGCCCATCAGATCGGGCTGAAGTCGAACGCGACTATGCTTTACGGCCACGTGGAGAATGATGAAGACCGCGTTGACCATCTGCTCAAGCTGCGTGCCTTGCAAGACGAAACCGGCGGCTTCCAGACGTTTATTCCGTTGGCCTTCCATCCTGACAACACGCCGTTGCAGCATCTGCCAAAGACCACCGGCATGCTCGATATCAAGCAGATCGCGGTCGGCCGGCTGGTGCTCGACAACTTCCCGCACATCAAGTCGTATTGGCAGATGATGACCTCCAAGATCGCGCAAATCTCGTTGCGCTTCGGCGCCGACGACATGGACGGCACAGTCATCGAGGAAAAGATCTACCACGACGCCGGGGCGACCACTCCGCAGGGCATGCGACGCGAAGAGTTGGAGCGGCTGATCCGCGCGGCCGGGCGAGCCCCGATCGAGCGCGACACGCTCTACCGCCCGGTCACGAGGACGGAGACATCGGTTACGGTCGCGGTGTAGGTCGTGTGATTCATTCGGCGTAGAATCTCCGCGTATGCGGAAGTGTCCTCGGCTCCTTGCATCCCTGCTCGCCTGGACTCTTGTATCGTGTTGTCACATACCTTCAACGACCTCGGGTTTGGCAATCACCGAAAAGCAATATTGGGCGACCGATCTCAGAACTGTGGGCTTCGCGGGGGAGGAATGGCACACTCCTGCCGAGTTCGAGGCCGTTCGACAGATCGCTTTTGGAAGTAATGACGAATTAGTGGTCGCAAGCGACAGCGGCCCTTTTACAAAGCCCAACCACGTTCACGCGTTCGCTTTAAACACGAGGGAGGGGAAAGTCGTCGCCAAAGCGGAGTGGGAATCAAACAGCTGGCCTTTCTTATTTGCAACTTCGAAGGGCGAATATGCAGTCGTTACCACCGAGGGGATGGAACTCTTCGCATCTGGCCTCCAAAAGACTGAGGCACTGTTTCCTGATGCTGCCGCCGACAAGGCTTCGCCGGACGGTCGCTACTTGGCGCTCAGTAGAACCATTCCAGGCCATGGAGTAATTTACTTCCTCGATGCAACTACCCTGAAGCCAACTGGGACTGAGATCCGCGACACGTACGCCTGGTCAGTCGGAGACAATATCATCGCCGCCACCGCAACTCGTTCGGGCAAAACTATCGTGGAATTCGACGACGGCCGGCGCTCTGCTGAGTATCAAAGTGAGTGTGGTGCGTACGTCCGCAATTCGTTGCCGAGAACCTGGTTGCTCTTCTCGGCTGCGACGGCGTGGAGGTAGTCTCAGTTTCCGGAACCAAAATCTTTGCCGAGGGTCTAGCGGGAGGGCCGAGCTACATCGTTGCTGCTTCACGCAATGCGGGCCGATTTGTGGTTTCGCAGAAATTCGAGCGGCCAGGAGATCCGCCAAGCATGTGTGCGGAGCGCTTCACGGTTTTTGACGTTAACCTGCGGCGTGCGATTTTCGTAACAGAAAGCTACGACCTTAAGGGACCTTAAGGGATTGTCCGCGGGTCACTCCTCAGGGTATGCTCTTTCTCCTGACGGCACCTTGCTAGCTATTAATTCGGCTGGAACAGTACGGCTTTTCGCCCTCCATTAACGGCGGACCCCGGCCGGTCACACGCACTGAAACCTCCGTCACAGTTGCGGTCTGAATCGTTTTACGTCAACTTGTAGCGTGAGCGCGGCGGCTTCGTTTCGTTACTCGGTTGCCCTTCGCACTCCTTCCGGCGGAGTTCGCCATGGCGTGCCGCAAGAGCAGATTGACCCGCGTTTGGTAACCGCGGCCGTACCCCTTCAGCCAAGCAAGAACGTCGGTGTCCAGTCGAATGGTTATGGCTTTTTTTGGCGGGCGATAGAACTTGCCGACCTCCGCGCCGCTCCAGTCCAAGACGACGGGGATATCCGAAAAATCAATGTCCTCGTCCTTCATGGCTGCGATGGCGGCGATGTCTCTTTTTTGCTCCTTGCTTAGCTTCTTCATAGGTTCTCCGTTCATGCCGCGTTGCTGCGCGCGCCGATATGAATCTTATGACTTCTTCACCAGCACGCTCAAAGCACGTGTAAACGACGAGAAGTACGGCAGCCGTTGCGATCGATCCCAGCGTAATCCAGCGCTCTTCCGCGTCCGTTGTTTCGTCGCGCTGCGTCAATGAGTTGGCGTCATCGAATACCAGGACCGCGGTTTCGAAACGGACTTTGTGCTTCGCCAAGTTTCGCTGATTCTTCGTTTCGTCCCATTCAAAGCGCATGGCGGCGCCAATCTTGCAAGCTCGATGTTAAGCGAGAGAATGCCTTATGTCAATACAGTTGTACATACAACGATCCGGACGGGAAGTCATCGAGCTGCTATACGCCAAACCATTCCGGTCACACGCGCTGAACCCTCCGTCACATCCTCCGCATTTTTCTTTTTGCGCGCTGCCGCTATACCCGCGCTTACAGAGGATTTCCCGCCGACTTTCGGAAAGCGCGAAACACTGAGCGCGGCTCCAGATTGTTTTAGTGAGATGATCGCTCGGCAGTCAATTTGTGCAGTTCGTCGGCCGAGGTGTTCAGCAGATTGCGCAACACCGCGACCTCGGCGGCGATGCCGGTATGCAGCGCCGGACCGAGGTCGGGCGCAAACAGAGGAGAGTGATTCGAAGGCAAAGGATTTCCCGAGGCTTTGGCCTCGGCGAATTTCCCGGGATCGCCTCCTCCGAGGCTGAAATAGAAACCTGGAACGCCTTCCTCCACGTAGTAGGAGAAATCTTCTGAAGTTGTGATGGGCTCGGCGATGACAACATTATCTTTACCCAGTGCCGCCTCAAGGGGCGCCCTTAATCGCTGGGCCAGCGCGGGATCGTTATACACCGAGTCGTCACCCTGGTAGCGATCGATCAAAGGTTCGCGGGGAGCGCCGGCTGCAGCGGCTTCGCCTTTTGTGATGCGTGTGATGGCAGCAAGAATCTGCTTGCGTACGTCCTGTTTGTAGGTCCGCACGGTCAGCCCCATTTCCGCCTGGTCGGGAATGATATTGTTCTTCGTTCCTGCCCGGATATAGCCGACCGTGACAATCGCCATCTCGCCCGGCTTTACCTCCCGGGAAACGATCGACTGCAGGGAGAGAATGGTTCGCGCTGCAATCACGATGGGATCTATCGTCGTGTTGGGCGACGCGCCGTGCCCACCCTTGCCGTAGATCGTGATCCGAATCGAGTCAGCGTTTGTGTTGTAAACGCCGGGCGTAACTCCTACTATGCCCGCCGGAAACGTGTTTCCGACGTGCAAAGCTACGGCCACATCCGGTTTGGGAAAGCGCGTGAACAAGCCATCGTTGATCATGACCTTCGCTCCCCCGAAGCCTTCTTCGGCGGGCTGGCCAACGAGCATGAGCGTGCCGTGCCAGGTGTTCTTGCTGTGTGCCATGATCTCGGCTGTGCCCAGAATCGCTGCCATGTGCAGATCGTGGCCGCAGGCGTGCATCACGGGAACGTCGCGTCCCGCGTCATCTTTCATGTGGACTTTACTGGCGTAGGGCAGGCCAGTTTTTTCCTCGACAGGCAACGCGTCCAATTCGGTGCGCAGCATGATGGTTGGACCGGAACCATTTTTCAGAATAGCGACGACGCCAGTCCCGCCAACGTGCTCGGTGACGTCATAGGCGCTGCGCAGGTGAGCGGCCAGCTTCTCGGCAGTTTGCGTCTCATGGTTCGACAATTCGGGATGCTCGTGCAGATCGAGATAGAGTGCGTGAGCGTCGGGATAAACGGTGTCCACTTCTTTGGAAGCCGGAGTCTGAGCAATCGACACCGCGCCGAGGAGACAGGTCAACAGAATTGTGTAGCGAATCATGGCAGGGCATCATAAACGGCTGGAAGAAGAGGCTGCAAACCTTTGACCGAAACTGGGAGTTCTACCTGTCAATCCCTAACTAAATTATTGTGTCTGGTCTGCCCGATTTCTGCGTTTGCCTTCTTCACACCGGGTGTACAATTCGCTTAAGAAAGCACTTGGTTGCGCGACCTTCGTACAGCAAGGCCGAGGCGCTCATGAACGTTCACGTCAGTTACCGTCTTCCTAAAATTCCCGCCGTAGAAAAAGATGTTCAACACCAGATCGAAAAACTAGACAAGAGGCTGCAGGTGTTCCGGCCTGAATTAGTGCACCTTCGGGGCGTTGTGGAAGACGTCTCGCCCAAAGAGGGCACCAGTGTTTCATTGAACCTGCGATTGCCCTCGGGACAGATGGCTGTGCAGGCTAAGGCTCCGACGGCGGCAGCAGCGGTGAAGACTGCGTTCGAAGATCTGCTGCAACAACTCAACAAGCATAAGGATCTGCTGCGCGCATCGCACAAATGGCACCGCGGACGCCGCGGCAACAGCGCGCGTTCTGCGCCCCCCGTGCGGGAAGTTCCATTTGAGGAGACACTGGCAGTCGTATTTCCCGCCACGATTTCCGCGGACGATGTCCGGTCGTACGTAAACGCGAACCTGGCGCGCCTTGATCGCTTTGTCGAGCGCGAGATCTACTTCCGTGAAGCGCAGGAGACTATCGAGCCCGGCTCGATTTCCAAGGAAGAAGTGATCGACGAGGCCATCGCCGTTGCCCTCGGCGATGGGCAGGAGAAACCCGAAAAACTGGCGCTGGAGCCCTGGCTCTACCGCCTGGCTCTTCGTGCTTTAGACGAACTGTCGCGCACCGATGAGAGCAATGGGAATGCTGTGCACCTGGAGGAATCGGCGCGGCGGCCGAACGTGAAGGGCAGTGACGAGCCGGAATTGCAGTTCCATCAACCCGATGAATCGATTACGGGAGCAACCGTGATTGCGGACTCTCGCATTGCCACACCGGAACAAATCATGGCTTCGGATGAACTGCTTCGGCTGATCGCGTCCGCGCTGCGCGATCTGGGGTCGGGACCACGCGAGGCGTTCATCCTTCATGCGGTCGAGGGCTTCAGTGTCGAAGAGATTGTGGCCATCACTGGCCAACCGGCGGATCGGGTGCTCGGCTTCGTTTCCGCTGCGCGCGAACACCTGCGCAACGCACCGGCACTGGCCAAGCAGTTCGAAGGCCGGTTCGCGTCAACTGGCGCAGCCTAATGCAAATTATCAATCTGTGGGGAGATTCCATGAGCATGACTCGCGAACAAATCCGTGAATTGGCTGAATTTCAAGACGAGAATTCTTGCGCTGTCAGTTTTTATTTTCAACCGTCCACACCGCGCAATAAAGCACACAAAGAAGACACCATCCTCATCAAGGATCTGGGGCGCGAGGCGATGCGCGCGCTCGAGAGCAAAGGCAGAAAAGACGGCGCACGAGCCGACATTGACCGCGTCGTGCGGCTCTCCGGGGAACTGCGCAGCAATGGCACGCATGCGAAAGCGGTTTTTGCGTGTGCGGCGCAAAATGTCTGGCGGGAATACGAGTTGCCTCCGACTCTGAGCGGCACGCAGCTTTTTGTCGACCGCCATTTTCATTTGAAGCCTTTGGCGCATCTGCTCGGAGCGTCACCTCTTCTCGCCATTGTTCTTCTAGACAGACATCGCGCCCGCATCTTCGATCTTCGCCTTGGCGAGCTTACCGAACGCGAGGACCTCTTCCATCCGCTACCGCGGCGAGGACGCAGCGATGGTTTCGCCGGATATGAGGGCGGCCATGCGCAGCGCCGTGTCGAAGATGAAGTGCGCCAGCATTTCAAGCACATCGCCGAAAACTTGAAAGAGTTGATGGAGAAGGGTGTTTTCGAGAATTGGATTCTGGCCTGCCAGGACGCCCACCGCCCGCTGTTCGAGCCGCAGCTCCATCCTTATGTAAGTGAGGCGCTGATCGGGCGGTTCCATGCCGATTTGGCGCGCGCAACGCGAGACGAAATCCGCAGCCACGCGCAGCAGATTGTCGAGCAATGGCAGAACGAGCGCCGTCGCGATCTGGTCAACCAGGCACTCAGCCATGCGCGCAGCAACGGTCGGGGCGTTACCGGTCTTCGGCGCGTCTTGCGGTCCCTGGAGTTGGGAGAGGTGCAAACCCTTCTCGTCGGAGAAAATCTGCAGGGCCACGCCGTTGAGTGCACCGGTTGCGGCCACATCGACGCCCATCTGGTCAGCTACTGCCCTGTCTGCGGGCGGGCTACGCAGGAAATCGTGGATGTCGGCGAAGCGATCCTGCCGTGGGTGGTCCGACGCGATATCGAGACCTTCTATGTGAAGGATGATCCGGAGTTCGACAAAGTAGGGAATATTGCTGCCCTGCTTCGGTTCCGGACAGAAAGGGTACAACCCATCAGCTCGACAGCCGCCGAGCGCCTGCAGCAACAGGGGGCGGAATATCCAGGCAGGCTTCGCCGGTTTGCCCGAAGGTAAATTAGGATTTTCAGTGCAGCTTCCAATCGGGACGGGGGCCGAGCCCGTCCCTCGAGTGAATTACGAGTCCTCTAGAAGTTTCCTTGTCTGACTGCGCACGGTGTCCTCCGTGGTATTCTTCGCCTTCTGCGTTTCATTGACCGGGGAGAACTCATGACTTTCTCACGCCGTGATTTCGTTAAAACATCGGTGTTAGGTGCCGTTGCCGGAGGTGTTGCAGGCCGGGCAATTTCAAGCGTCGCGCAACCCACTCGGCAGGGACATGCCTCCGAAAACGATTCGGCGAAGCGGCCCATCATCATCTGCGCCCATAACGGCCACGCTTACGTGGAAGCGGCGTACGCTTTTCTCAAAAGTGGCGGAGACACGCTCGAGGCGGGAGTCCGCGTGGTGAAGGGACCCGAGGACGATCCCAACGATGATTCCGTCGGTCTGGGCGGCCTGCCCAATGAAGAGGGTGTCGTCGAACTTGACTCCTGCTGCATGCACGGGCCTACTCGCCGGGCTGGTTCCGTGGGTGGCGTTCGCAACATCAAGAATGTTTCGATGGTTGCCAAAGCCGTCATGGAACACACCGGGCACGTCATGCTCGTGGGCGAGGGCGCAGAACGATTTGCCGTGGCCATGGGCTTCCCGCGCGAGAACCTGCTGACCGACCGCTCCCGCAAAATCTGGATGTTGTGGAAGGAGTTCAATTCTGATCGTGACTGGTGGGGCCCAGGCATCGCCGATCCCCATTGGCAAGCGCCCAATCCGGGTTCCAGGCCACGGGCGGACTTGCTTCGTGACCGCATCGATGAGCTGAAGCAGCGCGCCGCCGATCTAGGCATCGAACAGGAATTCCTGCTCTCTGCTGTGCGCCGTGTGCTGTTCCCGCCGACCGGCACGATCCACTGTTCTGTGTTGAATGAAAAGGGAGAAATGTCCGGCATCACTACGACCAGCGGGCTTGCTTTCAAACTGCCCGGCCGTTGTGGAGATTCGCCAATCATCGGCGCTGGCTGTTACACCGACCAGGACGTCGGCTCCGCCGGGGCGACAGGCAGTGGGGAAGAGAACATCAAAGTCGCGGGCGCGCACACGATCGTGGAGAATATGCGGCGCGGCATGTCTCCGCAGGAAGCCGGGATCGATGCGCTCAAGCGCATCGTACGCAATTACAACGGTGACATGAACAAGCTGCGCTTCATGGACATGATTTATTACGTCCTGCGCAAAGACGGCGCCTACGCCAGTGTGAGCCTGTGGGAGGGATATTCGGCCGGCAATCCGCATAAGTTCGCGGTACATGACGGAACATTGCGGTCGGAAGTGGCAACGCCTCTTCTAAAGGGATTTTCGCAGGAATGGCCGCCATTCCCAACAATTCCGGAGGAACTGAAGAAGGATTCGGTGTATCTGAAGTAGTTGCCAACGACAACGGCGAACGACTGTCCTACGAGAATCTGACCTTGAAGTCTGGATTCTTTTCCAGATGGATGCTGTCGACGAACCGTACTTTCCCGGTGCGCAGAGTCATGATCACCGAAGATGTCCGTGTTCCCTCGCCGAAGAATCGCACGCCCTTCATCAGCGCGCCGTCGGTCACGCCGGTCGCGGCAAAGATCAGTTGTTTGCCCGGCGCGAGGTCCTCGGCTTCATAGATGCGGTTCTTGTCTTTGATTCCCATGCGTTCCAGGCGCTCTTCCTGCTCGGGCTTCACGACTAAGCGGCCCAGCATATAGCCGTTGAGACAGCGGACCGCCGCTGCGGTAATCACTCCTTCCGGCGCGCCACCGGATCCCATCACCGCGTGTACGCCGGTTCCGATGACAGCGGCCGCGATTCCGGCCGAGAGATCGCCATCACCAATCAGGCGAATGCGAGCGCCTGCCGCGCGGATATCCGCGACCAGCTTTTCGTGGCGCGGGCGGTCGAGCACCATCACCACCAGATCTTCGACATCGCGATCCAGCCGGCGCGCGATGTTCTTGAGATTGTGGGAAACGGGAGCGTCAAGATACACGGCATCTTTGCACGATGGCCCGACGACGATTTTTTCCATGTAGCAATCGGGCGCGTTGAGCAAGCCTCCGCGCTCTGACGCAGCCAGCACTGTAATCGCTCCGGGAGCTCCGGTGGCGCAGAGGTTCGTCCCTTCCAGCGGATCGACGGCGATATCAACTTCGGGAACTTCGGTGCCGTCGGGGAATTCGGCTCCCACCTTCTCCCCGATATAGAGCATGGGGGCTTCATCGCGCTCGCCTTCGCCGATGACAATCGTACCGTGCATGGGAATCGAATCCATGGTCTTTCGCATGGCTTCGGTGGCCACCTGATCGCTCAGCTTGCGCTCGCCTTGCCCCATGGTGTGGGCCGATGCAATGGCTGCGACTTCGACCACGCGCAGGAATCGCGCCGCGAGGTCACTTTCAATATTTTCTCCGTAGGTGCGGGCTTTTCCTTCCGGCCGGGTCTGGGTTGCCATGCGATCTCTCCGGGCGCTCCAGAAATGTTACGCGCCGGGGTGAGACTATATCGCACTCGCGAATAGAATGAAAATACAGGATTCACCCAATCGTTTTTGTCCGCCGAAAGATCGAATGCGTTCGCCATCGGTGAGCATGGTATCCTCCTATCCCTGATCCGAAGTCGCTCTTATGCCCGAGAAGCGTCCGCTAACTTTCCTCTGCATCACGACCTACGAAAAAGGGCAGGAGTTCATGCGCGAGTGCAAGCGCCAGGGATGCCGGGTGCTCCTGCTAACGGCCGAGAAACTGCGTAACGCAGACTGGCCTCGCGAAAGTCTCGACGATACTTACTATCTTCCCGATGAAATCCCGCTGGCCGACATTGTGAAGGCGGTGACGCATCTCGCGCGCAACCAAAAGCTGGACCGAATTGTCGCGCTTGACGAATTCGATATGGAAACGGCTGCGACCTTGCGGGAGCATCTGCGCATCCCGGGGATGGGTCTCACCACCATGCGGTACTTTCGCGACAAGCTGGCGATGCGAATGCGGGCCCTGGATCGCAACATCCGCGTGCCTGACTTCGTTCCGGTTGTGAACCACGGAGATATTCAGTACTACCTGGATCATGTGCCCGGACCTTGGGTATTGAAGCCGAGGCAAGAGGCGTCCGCAATCGGCATAAAGAAGATCCATGCCGGGGAAGAATTGTGGCCGGTGCTCGATCAGCTCGGCGACAAGCAGTCGGCATATCTGCTGGAAAAATTTGTTCCGGGAAATGTGTACCACGTCGACTCGGTAGTTTCGGAAAACGAGGTGGTGTTCTCGAACGTCAGCAAGTACGGCAAGCCGCCGATGAACGTGGCTCACGGCGGAGTGTTCACGACCTTCACTGAGGAGCGCGGAAGCGAAGACGATTCGGCTCTTCGTGCCATCAATCTTGACCTGATTGCTGCGCTCGGACTGCTGCGCGGGGTGGCGCACGCGGAGTTCATCAAAGCGCAGGCCGACGGCGGGTTTTATTTTCTGGAATGTGCGGCGCGTGTCGGCGGCGCTTACATCAACGAGATGGTCGAGACTGCGACTGGGATCAATCTATGGCGCGAGTGGGCGCGCATCGAAGTTGCCGGCGAGGACGGCAGCTACAAGCTTCCGCCGGCTCGCGCGGATTATGCGGGAGTGATCCTCTCCCTCGCGCGCCAGGAGAATCCTGATACCTCCGCCTACAACGATCCTGAGGTGCACCTGCGCATCAAGAAGCACCATCACGCCGGGTTGGTGCTGAAGTCGTCCGACCCATACCGGATTCCCGGCCTGCTCGAAGACTATGCCCGCCGTTTCGCGGAAGAATTTATGGCCGTCGAACCACTGAGAGACAAGCCGACCTCGTAATAAGCGGATGGTTCAAGAGATTGAAGAAGTCTCCGCGGATCGTATCGATGTGATTGGGCTGTGTCGCGCGAATTCTCTGCTAATATTTGCCCATGAGTCCAGCGACAGAACAATCTGCGACAGAACGTCCCGAGCGGCCAGCATCGGAACGCAAAGAGCCGACTTTCCTATTCACCGAGAAATACGTAGCCGACAAAAGCGAACTCGCCCGCCGCTTTATCGAGACGCGCGCCCGGCTGAACGCAAACGTCGACAAGGCGAATAACTTTCTGGTGAAGCGCTTTTACAACATTGATCGCAACACTTATCTGGAAGGTGCCCTGTCGGCTAAGACGAAGGAGTTGATGGGATTGGTTGCCTCAGCCTGCCTGCGTTGTGATGACTGCATTTTCTATCATGCGATCCAGGCATATCGGCTCGGAGTGCCCCGGGTGGAGCAGGAAGAATCGCTGAATGTAGCGATGGTCGTGGGCGGCAGCATCGTGATCCCGCATCTGCGGAGAGCGTACGAGTTGCTGGAGGAGTTGTACGGCTAGAACTTAGAACTCCTCATGGTCTCCAAGCATGAGTTTGTACAAGTATTTAGTTCCGCAACGATTGGACATTCTGGGCCACCTACGAATCCGGGTTACCCAACCGACCGCGCGCTAAACGATCCCTTCGAACTTCGTCCCGTCGTTCGGGGCTTAAAGGATATTGCTAGCACAACGCAGCTGCTTTCTGATCAATACGACCGGGCGGATCTTCCTGAAGAATTCCAGAGATTCGCGCATCAGTTGAACCTGGCTGTTCCAGAACTCAAGGACGGACTAAAAGCGAATGTCGTTGCAGGAGCTATCGGCATCTTTAATCAGTTCTCACCGTCGATGGTCGAGTTGGTGCTTGAGAGTTCGGGGACGAAACTGGGAATCCTCTCGCTCAGCGAGACACCGTCAAGCCCTGTCATGTGGGCGCACTACGCTGCGGATCACTCAGGTTTCTTGATTGTGTTTGACGAACGAAGCCCATGGTTCTGCGCGAAGAAAGGGGATTTAGATGAATTTCGGCACATCAGGAAAGTAACTTACTTGGAGATGTCCAGGCCTGGTTACCTGGCCGATGTGGGGGCGCAAGAGCTGTTTTACAGCAAGCTCTCGGAGTGGAAATATGAAAGGGAGTGGAGAATCATTCGTCCGCTCGCAGAGAGCAGTTCGCGATTGGGCGATATCTACCTGTTCGATGTGCCAGCCGATTCAATAAAGGGTGTCGTTCTCGGATTCCGGGCTAATGACGCATTGGCGACAGCACTAAGAAGCGCCGTAAGGGACAATCCCTCCCTCCCTCCGGCACATTTCTGTCGGCCAAGCCGTCCTTTCGAAGAATTCCAATTCTATCGAAATAAACCCAGCAAGCTAGAACGCGTCGATTCCCGTCACGCTCTGGCCGATGATCAGCGAGTGCACGTCGTGCGTGCCTTCGTAGGTCTTCACCGACTCCAGGTTCATCAGGTGGCGCATGATCGGGTAATCGTCCGCCACTCCGTTCGCGCCGAGAATGTCACGCGAGAGCCGGGCGCACTCGAGTGCCATCCAAACGTTATTGCGCTTGGCCATCGAGACGTGGTGCGGTTCAACCTTTCCCGCGTCTTTCAAACGTCCTACCTGCAGCACCAGCAATTGCGCCTTCGTGATCTCGCTGATCATCCACGTCAGCTTGTCTTGCACGAGTTGGTGCGAGGCGATGGGCTGGTCGCGCCATTGCTTGCGGAGCAGGGAATATTGCAGCGCGCAGTCGTAGCAAGACATCGCTGCGCCAATCGCTCCCCAGGCAATGCCGTAGCGCGCCTGGTTGAGGCACATCAGCGGAGACCGCAGGCCGCCGGTTTTGGGGAGAAGGTTCGACTCGGGCACGTGCACATCCTGCAGCGATAGCCCAGACGTCACCGAAGCGCGTAGCGACCATTTTCCGTGGATGTCGTCAGCCTTGAATCCCGGACGGTTCGTCTCCACCAGAAACCCGCGGATGCGGTCATTCTCGTTCTCCACCTTGGCCCAGATGATGGCCACATCGGCGATCGTCCCCGAGGTGATCCACATCTTCTCGCCGTTGATGACGTATTCGTTCCCAACCTTGCGCGCCCGCGTGCGCATACCGCCGGGGTTCGATCCGAAATCCGGCTCGGTCAGGCCGAAGCATCCCAGCTTTTCGCCTTTCTGCATGGCGGGAAGCCAAGCGTTTTTCTGCTCGTCGCTGCCGAATTCATAGATCGGATACATGCAGAGCCCCGACTGTACGCTTACAAAACTGCGCACTCCTGAGTCTCCGCGTTCGAGTTCCTGCGTCATCAGGCCGTATTCCACGTTGCCCATGCCGGCGCAGCCGTATCCCTTGAGCGATGCGCCAAAGAAGCCGAGTTCGGCCATCGGCTTGACCAGTTCGCGCGGAAAGCGGCCCGCGCGGTTGCATTCCTCGATGATGGGAATCAGATTGTCTTCGATGAACTGGCGGGTGGTGTCGCGTACAAGCTTCTCTTCGTCGGTGAGCAGGGAATCGTATTGAATGAAATCGACACCACGAAATTTAATGGCAGACATGGAGAGTCTCCGTAGTTATGAACTTTGAACCCCGGCGCGCGACCACATCACGGTTGCCCCCGCGATCCGGCGACGATGCGCCTTCGAGTGTGCGCGGGCAAGAGTGCCCGCGCCACACAACTAGAGTCGTCCGCACGCGAGAGGGCAAACTAATGACGGTAGCAGGATGCGGGGATACGGGTCAACGCGGCGAAGGGACTGACAGCGTCCTGAGTCGAAACCAAGACTCAGGACGCTATCAGCGAGATGATCGAAAGCATTCGGGTTGCGCTATGAGAGCCGCATGTTCTCGTTCTATTCAACGTTCACGGTTACGGGAAGAGACGCAATGCCATTGCACACCACCCGTAAGTCGCTCAAGCCGGTTGGGATTTTGCTGGTCACGTCGAAACTGGTCGAGGCGGGCGTAGTGTAGGCAATGCCCATCGTGCTGTGGTCATGCGTCCGAGCGTACGACACCTGGCCGCTCACCCGGTTGGTGATTTGCACCAGCGGATAGTTCGTGGCTCCCTGGATGTCATCACCGTATGCGGCGCCTTGCGAGAATCCGTTGAAGTTCAGGCCCGACACAACATAGGTCTGCCCGGGCTTCACGGTCGAGGGAGCCGAGAGAATCTGCGGGAGCCAGGCGCTCTTGGGATTTCCGCCGTGCTGGAAGATCCATACATTGGCGAAGTCGGTGTATAGGACCTCGCCCGTGGGTAGCAACAGCATATTTCCGTAGTACGACGAAATGTTCGGCGCATCCGTGTTGCTCGATGTGACGTCTCGATACTGGGTTCCATCCCAGGTGAAAAACTTAGAGCCTGTGTTGAAGATACCGGGACTGGCCTGAAACAGCACGCTCCCGCCCGGAAGCAACGCGGCGGGGCCATCGGCGGCATCCGTTCCATCCGGGATGTCAGGTCCGGGAGTCCATATTTTCGTATTGGTATCGTATGTGGCAGTGTGTCCGGCTTGTCCCGGAGCGCCATTTGCGCCCACGTAGAAGACGGTCCCGTCCGGTCTCAGAACGCCCGGGCCGAGTTCATACGATGCATGATTTGCGTCGGGATAGGAATCCCAAAGTTGCACAGGCGTGTTTCCAGGGCTTGTCCACTTGCCGGTTGACGGATGATAGATCTCATAGCGCTTGCCATTCTTGGCGTAGGCGCCCACGTAGGCATCCACGGTCAGCACTGTGCCGTCCGGCAGAAGTGTCCAACCCTCTTCGTCGTAGATATCCTTCTTATTTGTGCCCGTGGTCGTCCAGGTCAATTTGGACGGATCGAGCAGAGCGCTCTCCTTGCTGCAGCAGTTCGCTTGCATGTAGGTGCCATTAGCCAAAACTACGCTCTGGGCGTCGCCGATTGATTGCCAGCCTGCTGGAGGAGCTACCATCGTCCACTTGTTGGTTTTCGGGTCATAGATCGCGCCCTGGTTGGTCCAGACCGGCTGGCAGTTTCCTTTGGTCGCATTGTATTCTCCGCCGGCCATCATGACGCGGCCGTCCGGCAATACCGCAGATCCGAAGTAGAGAGGAGCGTATCCTGACGGCAGCGAGGCGATCCTTTTCCATGTTCCGTTGACGTAGCTTCCGAATGCATCCGGAACCAGACGCCACCATTGCGGACCGCAGGCTTGGTGAAGGATGACTGTACCGTCTGTGAGCAAGAGAGGGTTGCCCAGTCCGAGGTTCGCGTTGGGCTGATTCGCGAGGGGAACCCAATGTTGTGCGGTTGAAAATTGAATTGTCGCCAACACCAGGCCGACTGAAACGAGGAGAGTGCGCAAGTTTGTCATAGGAATTCTCCGACGATCTTTTGACATCATGTGACGAGAAGGTTGTTCTGCGGGCGTGAGGTGGTCGATCAGATTACCCTTTGCGGCTGGATCCCCAAGCAGAACGCTTCCTCTCGGTCAAGAGCGGTCAGCATTGTAACCCGATTTTGTTATTTCCTTTTGTCAAGAACTGTATTCGTTGTGGAAGATCCCAAACCAAAGCGGCTGGAATAATCGCCGGACGGCCTAGCGTTTGAACGCTGGTAGGATTTCGGTGGTATTCTGTTTGCGATTTTCCGGGCTGTTGAATCGTTTCAATAGAAGGATCGCGTTTATGCGAATGGTTCTGCTTGCGAGTGCGGAGGGTAGCTTGCGTCTCGAAAAACGTTCTCTTCCAGTTCTGGCTTTGGCGACTGTTGTGATGGCGCTTTCCATTTCCATGGCGGCCCAGAAGGTCACGGTTGATTCCGACCCGGCACACGTCGCCAACACATTCAGCCCCGTCCACTCCCTGGGGGCCGCTATCGACCGCTTACGTACCGGTGCTCCCGATCACCTGCTCAAAGATCCGCTCTTGAAAGAGATTCTCGGCGCGGGATGGCAAACGGTCACCTACCGGCAAAACACCGAGTTGATGGTGGAAGCCTGGCACTGGAATCCGGCAGGGAAGTGGAGCAATCCCGAGAAGCAGGAAGGCTATTTCGTCGGCAATGCCGAGCCTGGAGAAGAAATTCACAGCTCCTGGGCTTCTCCTCTGCCGCATCGCGGATTCAGCCGAGGCGACGGCAACGGATGGTCACGCCTCACGGACGGCGATATTCACTCGTACTGGAAGAGCAATCCTTATCTCACCAAAGCCTTCACCGGTGAGGACGACTCCCTTCATCCCCAGTGGGTGATGGTCGACCTCGGCACGAAGATTGATGTGAACGCCATCCGCATCGCCTGGGCCGATCCCTACGCAAAAAAATATGCAGTGCAATTCTGGACGGGAGAACTTGAACCCTTTTACGAGGGCACGATGAAGGGCACATGGCAGACGTATCCGTTGGGCAGCGTTACAGAAGGAAAGGGTGGCGCTGTCACGCTGAAGTTGGTCGATTGGATGATTCCCGTGCGCTACCTCCGTATTTGGATGACGGAGTCTTCCAATACTTGCGACACACATGGCTCAGCCGACAAGCGCAACTGTGTTGGCTATACGATTAACGAACTCTATGTGGGCGCGCTATCCGAGGATGGCGCCTTCAACGACTACGTCACACACTTTCCCAGCCGTGATCAGACGATTACATGGCCGTCCTCGGTCGATCCCTGGCATGCTGCGTCTGATGAAGACCACAGCCGCGGCGATCAAGTGGGCTTCGACTTTTTCTTCAACTCCGGCGTGACGCGCGGCCTGCCGACGATGGTCCCGATCGCGATGCTCTACGCCACGCCGGAAGATGCGGCGAACGAAATCGCATACTTGTATAAGCGGCACTATCCGATTTCGTATGTTGAGATGGGAGAAGAGGCCGATGGCCAGCACATGCTGCCCGAGGACTACGGTGCTTTGTATCTACAGTTCGCGACAGCGATCCACAAACTTGTGCCCGAGGCGAAGCTCGGAGGCCCCCCATTTGAGGGCACATTCGGCGACGTCGAGGTCTGGCCTGACGCCAACGGGAAAGTCTCGTGGATTGGGCGTTTTGTCGATTACTTGAAAGCCCACAACCGGCTCAATGATTTCACCTTCTTTTCCTTCGAGCATTACCCGTACCAGGACCGTCCGAGTTATTCGTGGGCCGATCTCTATCCCGAGCCGGAATTTGTTCACCACATCGTGCAAGTCTGGAAAGACAACGGTGTGCCGTCGAACATTCCGTTCTTCATGACCGAAGGCAACATTGGAGGCGGTGCTCCCCCCTCAACCGTGAAAAGCGGCTTGTGGCTCGCTGACTACGTTGGAAGCATGATGGCGGAGGGCGCGGGCGCGACTTATTACTTCCACTACATGCCCTATCCCCAAAACTCTTCGGGCTTTGGAAACTTCCTGTTGATCGATCAGAACTACAGAGTGGTGGGTTATCCGCCGCAGTATATTGCCGCGCAAGTGATCACGAAAGAATGGGTGCAGCCGATCGACGCGCCACACAGGCAGTTCAAAGCCGCCAGCGATGTCAGCGATGCTGCCGGACATGTTCTGGTCACTGCTTATGCGGTGGAGCGTCCGGATGGCCAGTGGTCGGTGATGCTGGTCAACCGCGATCAGTCCAACGATCATGCCGTGAAGATCGCGTTCGACACAGCAAAAAGAGAGCGCCACTTCACCGGCCAGGTCGATCGCATCACTTTCGGCTCGAATGAATATCAATGGCATCAGCAAGGCCAGAGCAGCCACGCAGATCCCGACGGACCGCCCTCAAGGTCGACCGTGCAGGGGGGCGCCGACATGCTTTACCAGCTGCCTAAGGCCTCAATTACCGTTTTGCGTGGCCATGTCAGCCCGTAAAGATTAATGTGGCTGTCGCCCAAATCAGGTACTTGATCTCGTGCTCCGGAAGAGTAGCGTTTCTGAGAACTGAGAACTGAGAACTGAGAACTGAACTCCCTCGCCCGCGATCCCACTTCGTGCTACCATTCCGCGCTATTCGGGAGAGTCGTATGGCATTACCTGATATCAGCGCGCAATTCGTTTTTCGTCAGTGGACCCAGGGAAAGTACTCCTACAAAGAAGCCTCAGGGGAACTCGGCGTTCCCGGCAAAGTCGCGACCCACCGCATTGTTTCTGCCCAGCGTGCCATGTCGGGTGGGACTGGCGAACATGCCGGACATTTGATCGGCATACAGTTCGGAGCGCCTGGGGACATCCGCAACCTGGGCTTGCAAAACCCCAACATGAATACCTTTGCGCCCAAGGCCCTGCAGGAGGCATTCCAGGGCCCCGGGGGCAGTTACCACGATCTTGAATCGCAGTGGGCCGAGCAACTCCTCGCTGGTACCGCGATACGGGTTAAGGTGAAGGACAAGTACCGCCTTGGAGAAAATCGGCCGTTTTCCCGCTGGGTGCAATGGATCGAGACCGCGCCGGGTGCACCGTCAGGTATCGTTTCGGAACTCGAGTTCGGAAATTTCAGTTCGCCACAGATGCGGGCTGCCAATCCGTGAAGTTCGTGTAGGGGCGGACGCCTTCGTCCGCCCCGCGACCCTGAGCGCAGCGAAGGGAGCGTGCCGGGGCCATGGGTAGTCCCGGAAAGCTGACACAGTACCAACCGCGTTGATTGCGCTTCGCGCAACCCCGGACGAGGCGTCCGGGGCGACATTTCGAGGAAGGACACTGACCGAACCAGCTGCTAGGGCCTTCGCAGCTATGGATCCCACGGGCGCGCGCCAATTCGCGGCAACCAGCGCGGCACAGTTCTCTTGTATTCTTCGTAGGACTCGCCAAATTGGCGCTGCAAGGTTGGTTCCTCGTACAAGACCACGAAGGAGTGAGCGATCAGCAACATCACGCCCGCGTACTCCGCGACGTGATGGGATCGAAATATAACGGCTTCTCCGAGAATGGCCAGTGCCACACCGATATACATCGGGTTGCGGATGTATCGATGCAGGGCGGTCGTAACTAGAAATTTCGTGGGCGCGATAGGCGCGGGAGTTCCCAACCCCTGCACGGCGAATTCCCAAGCGCAACGGAAGTAGATAGCGGCCCCGATCAGGAAGGTGATCACACCGATCCAGGTCACGACACCGCCCGGCGGCCTCGTGAATCCGCCCAGCAGCCAGCGCGGTATCAGGATCGCGACCGTGCCCGGCACGAAGATCGTGAACAGGAGCGTATTCAGAAGCGGCCAGAATCTACGCGGCATAGTATTTCCGGCGGTCAGTAGCGGCAAGACAGCCGGCACAACGTTACTGTAAAATAAATGTCGGCGGAAGAGCACAAAGACGCAGCTGCAGATTCTTCCCGAGTGGATCCAGACAATTCCATCCACGTGCATCCGCGTGGTTGACGCGGAACGCTGCGCACACATTCGAAACATCAGGAGAGATTCATCATGGCAGTAGGCGCCAAGATCGCAAAAACAGCCGACCGCAAGAAGGTTATGGATACCACCAAGAGTACCGATTGCCCCAAGTGCGGCAAAGCGACGCGCATCGTAAAGCGCGTGAAAGACCGCGAACGCGGTGTCCCAGGTGGGATCTACATCTCGTGCTCGGGGTGTGAGTTCTTCGAGAAGCTCTAACCACTCAGTGGCTGAGCCGTTGCACCGCATCTCGTACGCGCTGCGAAATGCGAGGACCTGAATCCTTCCTTTGCTTCAGTTCCTGGTCCAGACTCCGGTAAATCTGGAGAGCGTCCTCCCTTTTGCCGGAGACCTCGTCGATGCTGGCCTGAATAAAGCGCGCTTCCATCTTGTTGAGGTCCGATGCCTCGGAGGCCGGGGGACTGACCCACTCATAGGTGGCCCAGACCTCATCCGGCGGTGCAGCAGACACCACTTCCCGCAATTCAGCATCGGTTCCAACGGTCGTGCTGAAATATGAGTGGATTCTTCCTTTGTCGTCGTCGCTGATCGGGTCATTGTCCTTCCTCATCTGATTGGCCACCCGAATCAGTTCGGCTCGCACGCCCGGCTCCTCGTTGTAAATCATGCCTTCGAGTAGGCATCCGCGCACAAACGGTTTAGCCTTGCCGCCTTTCAGCGCTGTCGCGAAGTGCGTTTTCGCTTCTTCGAGGTTTGCGGGAGGCAGAAGGAGCCACTCGCCGATCATGGCGTTCGCATAGACGTTCGCCGGATCCGCAGTGCCTCGCGAAGATGTGATTCGACGATCCCGCCTTGTCCCGTGATATTCCCCTTCAAGAAGTTGAGCCAGCCAAGGTGCGCCACCAGATCAGCCGCGCGATAACCTTTTGCCGTGCTGAGTCCACCCTCGAGAATGGGAGTGAGGCGGTCAAAAATCGTCCGCGCTTGCGGCGCGACGTCATCCACGTTGTGCCTCGGAGTTCGGATCTCTTCAATCCACACCATCGCAACATCGAGTTGAGTATGCAGAGCCTGCGTGTCCGAGGGCTTGGCCTTCAGGATCTCGGCCAAGGTATCCATGGCAGCGGAGTATTCGCCGAGTTCCTCCTGTCTTTGGGCGCTGGCGAGCATTGCGTGCGACTGGCGCCCCGTCTTCCACCAGCCCTTTAGTGGTCCCACTAGCCCGCTTAGGCCCGTGATGAGCCCGATCACTGCGGTGACGACGCCAATCCATGCCAATAGCCGCTTGGATTCCGGTTCCCTGGCTACTGGTTCTGGCACCTGCGGGGTTCTGCAATGAAAGCAGACCGCTGCGTCGATAGGAATCGGCTCTTTGCACGCGGTGCACAGTTTTTGATCGTGTGTGGTCGTAGTTGAATTGGAGGCGGCTATCATCAGAATTCGCTGTAATTAGCGGCCCGAGCTGCTTTCTCTCTGCCGTTTTGCCCCAGGGGTTTTGGCGCGGATTATATCGCAGTGCCACGGAAGATGCCCGTCAGAAGCTTGAGGCGGGCACCAATGGAACGAGAACCTGCAAGTTGAAGTAATCGGCGTTGGGCTTCCGGGACTTGCTTCAATCCAGATCTAAGGCTACCCGGAGTGCTTCATCCAACTCCTTGAGCTTGCCCCAAGAAAGCGAGCCAACAAACTGGGTGAGGTCAGCTTTTCGCAGGCTTCTGAGGTTGTCGCAGACAATCCAACTATGGTGCTTCAATCCTTCTTCCGGACCGACCGCAACTTGCGTGGAGAGTCCATCACCCTCTGTAAAGATAGGTGCGGCGATCACCGTCGAATAAGCAGAGTCAATCAAACGCTGCCTGCTGACGATGACGAAGCTACGGTGGCGTTTCGGATCGCCCTCCGGTTTCTGCACACGATAGATGTCTCCGCGCCTCATCGCCCCTTGTCATTCTTCCGGACGATCCCCTACTGGAGCCTGCAGCTCAAGACCGTCTTCAGCTTCTCGGTTGAGCCGACTCGCGTTCCGATTAATGATTTCAAGATCCCGGGCGTCGCGTGCCGCCCTCTCTCTTGCCCGCAGGTGCTCGCGCAAGACGCTCTCTATGAAAGCGGAGCGCGACTGCTTCGATCCTGCGATCCGATCAATCCCCGCTAGGACCTCGTGCGAGAGTGTGATAGATGTCTTCTCTTTCATACTACCAATATACTACCAATATGCTACCTACGAAAGCACCTCCGGAATAAGGGCACTGCTGTTTTGGGAGACAAGCAAATGCGGTTCTATCCGCGAATCTGCCCCAGAATGGCCCTTGCTTCGGCCGCGGGATCGGCGGCCTCTGTGATCGGTCTGCCTACCACGATATGGCTCGCACCTGATGCGATAGCCTCTGCTGGCGTTACCACACGAACTTGATCCGCAATGCCGCTTCCCGCCGGACGCACTCCTGGAGTGACAATCGCGAACCGGTCGCCGAGCTCCGCGCGCAGTGTGAAAGCCTCCCGCGCTGAAGTGACCACGCCCTGGCAGCCTTGCCGGAGTGCGATCGTAGCCAGCCGCACCACGCTGTCTTCCATCGATCCGCGAATCCCAATCGTCTCCAGATCGTGTCCATCCATGCTGGTGAGGACGGTGACTGCCAGCACCATCAAATCGGGTCGCACCTTCGCCGCCTCCACCGCGGCGCGCACCATCTTCGTGCTTCCCGCAGCGTGTATCGTTAGCATGCTCACGCCAAGCTTCTCAGCCTCGGCGACGGCTGCTCCTACGGTGTTCGGAATGTCGTGATACTTCAGATCGAGAAACACTTGCCGTCCGGATGCTACGAGATCGCGCACGATCTGCGGTCCCACGGCGGTGTAGAGTTGCATCCCCACCTTGTAGGTCAAGGCGGAGTCTCCCACCGCCGCCACAATCTTCTGTGCGGCGGCGGCGGACGAAACGTCGAGCGCAACGATGAGCCGCTGACGCGGATCATCACTTCGATAGCTCAAGCTATCGGTCGGGATGCGGTCGGGCAGAGCAGCCGTCATCCCGCCTAGTGTACGGGTTTTTACGGGAGTTTCGCTACAGGGGGATGGTTAACGGCAACCGTCTGGTAATCCGGCTTCTGTTGTGGCCGGGATTTGGCGACACTGGTCGATTGAACCAGATCCAGACGTACGCGTTGCAGCCCATGAGCCTTCATCTGAAGGGCTTGGGCGGCCCCATAAGAAAGGTCGATGATCCGGCCCGGGACGATCGGTCCACGATCGTTGACCCGGACGATGACAGCCTTCCCGTTACGCAGGTTCGTTACCCTTACGTAGCTTCCCATGGGAAGCGTCAGGTGCGCGGCGGTCATGTCGTACATATCGTACGGTTCGCCGCTGGCCGTCGGTTTGCCTTCGAAGTTCTGCCCGTACCAAGACGCCGTTCCAACTTGATACGGTTTGGTCTTGTCGACCTGTTTGCGGACTTCGGACTTCGCTTGAACAGAACTAACTGGAGCCGGTTTCGCCTCCGAGATGTTCGGTCCCTGAGCCGCTCCCAGGCCGACGATCAGAAAAGCGATCGCCAGTCCATGAGCTAAACGTCTTCGCATTCAGTTCTCCTCGCATACTCAAAAGTGCCCTTGGCCTAAGGCTGGTCTTGCCTGCAGTTCGTAGATGCTATCGGCCTGCCAAACGGTGTGTCAAGGCGAAAGGACACGTCCAACAGTGATCTCCTAGTAATAGAAGTCTTACGTAACATGTTGGAAATTTATAGGGATGCGGGCAAACGTCTTTATTTCAGAAAGGTTACGCATTTACCAATCAGCAAATAGCACGAACGACGTCGGAGGGTAGAATTTACAAGCCGAATGGAATCAATGAATTACGAGAAGCAATCAAGCAACTTACATGGAATCATGTATTTACGGCGAGTACCCCTCGATTGAACCCAAAGAATTTTTCTCCCGCTGGATGAATAAAGTCAATTCCGAGAACTTGCCGATGTGAGATTCTGTGCCAAAGTCTGCGCAGCAGAGGAGCTTTCGAGACCGGAAGGCCATGGCCGAAAAACCACCCGTGGTACTCACGATCGCTGGATTTGACCCTTCGTCCGGAGCCGGCATCACTGCCGACATCAAGACCATCGCGGCCCACGGCTGCTATGGCGTGTCTTGCATTACCGCCATGACGGTTCAGTCGACCTCAGGAGTGAAGCGAGTGGAGGCGCTCGATCCGACGCTGGTCACAAATACGCTTCAGGAGCTAGTCGCCGATCTGGAAATCGCCGCCGTCCACATCGGCATGCTGGGGACGGGAAAAGTCGCCAAGGCTGTTGCGGACTTCCTTAATCCAATTGGATCCGACAAGGGTCGGCTGCCCAATATCGTTCTGGATCCCATCCTTAAATCGTCGTCCGGAGCCGACCTGCTCGATGCAGCCGGAACGCGGATTTTGATCGAGCGCCTGATTCCGTTGGCGGCTGTGCTAACTCCGAATGTCGATGAAGCGGCAGTGATTACGGGAATGAAGAGAGTAGAAGAATTGGAAGAAATGAAAGCCGCCGCCGCGAAGTTGCACGAGATGGGGGCGTCCGCCGTGGTTGTGACTGGAGGGCACCTCGAAAAGGCGACGGATCTGTTGAGCTTCACCACGAAACGTGGGATCGAACAGGAAGTTTTCAAGGCCGAGCGCCAGCGCTCCAAGTCCACGCACGGAACGGGTTGCGCTTTTGCCACTGCGATGACATGCCACCTGGCCTTGGATCGAGGGCTGGCTGAGGCTACTCTCCTGGCGAAGACCTATGTGACCGCCGCAATTTCCAATGGCCAGCCGTTAGGTAAGGGAATTGGGCCGGTACACCATCTCTATCGGATGAGCCTGCAGCGGCGTGCTGCTGGCAGCGGCGGAGAATCTACTTAATCCCGGGAGGGCTTCTTCAAAAGGATTCCGGCCACGAAGGAAGCGGTGGCCGCCAAGAGCCATTCCGCCCGGTAATACTGAATTGCCTGAAAATCGTTCCAAGTCTTGACGCTGTATAAGCCGGCCAGCAGGGCTCCCGCCACGCAAGACAGACCGATCACGAAGGCGATCAGCGAAGCGGTCGAGAGGCCTAAGCCACTCTTGATCTCGTGAAAGTGCAAACGACGCATCCCGGAAGGGAACGAAATCTTGCTCCAAGGAACTCCAGCAATGCCGGCTTGAATCCGGTGAATGGCGCGCTCCCATAACCCGGCTAGAGCTGCCGCATCGGCCCGGGCGGAGGAGCTAATCGCGGGCGGGCGTCGACCGCCACAGGAGTGACAGAAGTTCGAGCCCAGCAGGAACTCGGTCCCGCACCGGGGACAGGCTTCCGCCATCGCCGGATGGGGATCGCGAACCGCGATTTCCTCATTTAGAGTTGGTGGGCGCCAAAACTCTGCTTGCGTTCCTTGTGCTACCTCTGCCATAAATCGGGACCTACCCGAAAAAACCTTAGATCGCACTCCAAGCACCAAAACGTTGCGGATGCAAGATGCTGAAAAATAATAGTTTATGAATCGAGGGCTTTTCGCACCGATCGCGCTGCAAGCAATTCTTACGTGGCTAACTGCGTAAACTTGCGTCAGTTACGAAAGCCTTGGGACTCAAGAATGCACAAAAAAAATACTGAACGATAGCGGAAGTTCTCAATCCCAAGGCCCCCAAGTCCTTCGCCTCGGCCTTGGCCGCGCCCGCACGGTCCCCCGAGCTCCATTCGGCGAACCGGGTCGCAAGCGATTGAACGAGTGCTTCCGCTACCTTCAGTTCTGTGGCTGATGAGGGTATAAGAGCGCTTTTCGCCGGGTTGGGAGTAGCGGACACGGCACGGAGATGAGGCTCTTGATTCCGGCAGAATTGCGGGCCTGGCTGCGGCTCAGATGGGCCCGAACGCGCACGCTTCGTTTAGACTAGGCAAACCGGGTTTGTGGATCCTCAAGCAGAGTCTGCGCATGAATCTCCCGCTGTATGCTCGCCACATTACGCTCCTCGTTTTTCTCATGACTAACGGCCCGTTTGCCAAGGCGCAAACGACACCTGACCCCGAGTCCACTCACGGCGCGCCGCACGATCCTGAAACAGAGGTGGCATTCGATCACTTCTACAACATGGACTATGTCCGGGCGACTCAGGAGCTTGAGAAGATTGTTGCCAAGCATCCCGACGACGCGTTCTCGGTGAATCATCTCCTGACAGTGGTTCTCATGCGCGATCTCTACGAGACGGGTGCGATGAACACCGGGGATTACACGAACGATAGTTTTATTGGACACGCCCCCCGTCCCACGGATGGCAAGATCAAGGATCGCATCAAAGAGCTGACGCATCGCGCCTTGAGCCTAGAGGACAAGCGCCTCAAGGCCAATCCAGCGGACGTCAATGCGCTTTACTGCCGCGGCGTTACACGTGCCGAGTTTGCGGTTTACACCGGACTCGTCGAACGCGCCTGGTTCTCGGCGTTGCGCAATGCTGTGGGCGCGCGCCACGATCACGAGCGCGTGCTCGAACTCGATCCCTCCTTTTCTGATGCCAAGATGGTGGTCGGCACCCACAACTACGTTGCGGGCAACCTGCCTTGGAGCCTGAAGGTCGCTGCGGCCCTGGCCGGGCTGAACGGATCGAGAGATAAGGGCCTAAGCTACCTGCGCGAAGTAGCCAAGGGCAGTGGCGAGAACTCCACAGACGCTAAAGTGATCATCTCCCTGTTCCTTCGCCGAGAGCACCACTACGACGAGGCAATCGGATACATGCAGGAGTTGACCGCGAAGTATCCTGGCAACCATCTGTTCCCGACCGAAGTCGCCAACCTTGAGCGCTCCGCGGGGCGACTCAATGAAGCTGAGGCGGAGTATCGGAGAGTTTGGCAAAAAGGCCGGGAAGGGCAGTACGGCAAGCTTCACTACGAACTGGCTGCATGGGGTTTGGGCGAGTTAATGCGAAGCAAGAAAGACTTTGACGGGGCCGCAGCCGCCTACGAACTGGTCAATGAAGCCCCCAACCCCGATCCCGATATTCGTCAGAAAGCCAATCTTGCGGCCGGAGAAATGTACGACCTCCTCCAGAAACGTGACCTGGCGATGAAAGCTTACGCAGCGGTCCTGACCGGCCGCGCAGATAGTGGACAGGCCGATCAGGCCCGCCGCTTCATGAAAGAGGCGTACCGGGAATAGCGTTTCGGTTTGCAATCAGTTCATCCACGCCCGTTGTCCGTTGATGCAATCAGGGATTTTTCAACAGCAGCAAGCTGCCGCGTTGCGCTTCTGAAATATCATGGCCGGTCCAGCGACAGCGTAACTGTCGAGACATCCCTTATCTTGACGGCTGCATCTTTTGCACAAAACAATCTCTTGCGGTCTCTTGCGGTCTCGATGTTGGCAGAGGGAAACCCTCCGATGAACCCGAAAATGACGCAGCTCTTCTTTGGGGTTGTACTGATTTTTGTACTCACTGCGGATTTACTCCACGCGCAAGACCCGCAGGCTACACTCTCCGGCACGATCACGAACGCGTCTGGCCAGGTTGTCGCTAACGCCAAAGTCACGATTAGGAATTCGTCTACCGGTCAGTCGGCCGAGACGCAGACCGATCTTGCTGGGCTCTACACGGTCCCCAACCTCGCCGCGGGAGAGTACGAAATCTCGGCCACAGCGGACGGAGACGGCGCCGCCGTCGCGAAAGTTACTCTAACCGCCGGAAGCCAGCAAACACTTCCTCTAACTCTAAGCGCTGGTCCGGCGCAGCAGACGCCGTCCGAGACCCTGCCGAATGCCCCGTCTCCCAACAAGACCGAGCCCTCGCTCGAAGACTTGGGCTTTTCCAAGACCGAGACGCAAAGCAACGCCGCCCAACAGGCCTTGCTCGATAAGCGCACTCACATGCTGAAGATGCACCAGCGCTTCGGATTGATCACGACCGTTCCTCTACTGGCCACGCTGATCACCTCGGTGAACGCCGGCGGCAAGAGCACCAGCACG
>Ga0222749_10000256_pt1 | contig 33974 bp, 28 predicted proteins | sample IncBWH2Mmetat_FD_197234 | JGI IMG/M metagenome (GOLD analysis project Ga0222749, IMG submission 197234) | Metatranscriptome of lab incubated forest soil microbial communities from Barre Woods Harvard Forest LTER site, Petersham... | ecosystem: Environmental > Terrestrial > Soil > Temperate... | reverse complement strand
GCTCAACATGTTCTTGCGCATGTTGCAGATCAGGATGTGGCTGACGATCCCGATCGCGGGCAGGATTGCGATGTACACCTCGGGATGTCCGAAGAACCAGAACAGGTGCTGCCATAGCAGCGGAGAACCGCCCTGGTGCGGCTGAATATGATCGGCGACATTGAGGCCCGCCGGAATGAAGAAGCTTGTGCCCGCGACACGATCCAGGATCAACAGCAGGCAAGCCGGCATAAGAACGGCAAAGGCAAGAAGGGCGATACAGGACGTGATGAACCACGCCCACGTGACGATCGGCATGCGAGCGAGAGTCATGCCCTTGGTACGGAGATCCAGCGTCGTCGCAATGAAGTTCAGAGATCCCAGCAAGGAAGCAATACAGAAAACAAAGATCGAAATTCCCCAGAGACTCTGGCCGATCGCCTGACCGGGACCCGCGTCTTTGCCCACCGCGCTCAGAGGCGCGTAACCTGTCCAGCCTGAGAGCGGCGGGCCGTCGCCCACGAAGAATGCGGAAATCAAAATGCAAAAAGCCACGAACGTTGTCCAGAACGACATCATGTTGAAACGGGGGAAGGCCATATCTTCGGCGCCGATCTGGATCGGTAAAAAGTAATTCCCGAAGGCAGCGAACGGCGCATTGGTGAGCACAAAGAACACCATCAGTGTGCCGTGCATGGTCATCAGCTGCAGATAGTACTCGGGCGTGACAACGCCACCCGGCGCTCCTACTTTCGCAAGCGCACCCAGGCCGGGAATCGGCGCATTCGGCCAGACCAGATGGATGCGCATGATCCACGACAACACCATGCCGGTGACCACAGCGGCGAGAGCGAGCGCGTAATACTGTAGGCCAATGATCTTGTGGTCAAGGCTGAAGACATACTTGCGGATGAAGCTTGTGGGTGCTCCGTGAACTGCTGCGTGTACCGACGTATCCGACATGGCCTTTACCTCGCGATGGAGTGGCACTCGCGTCCCGATGTTGCGCCGAGAACGACGGAAACTAGTTGGACTGCGACTTCAACCACTTGTCGAAATCTTCCTGCGACATCACATTCAAATAGGACTTCATGTTGTAGTGGCCGAGGCCGCAGAGCTGCGTGCACACGATCTCGTACTTCCCGATCTTGGTCGCGGTGAAATGCAAGGCGAGGTCAAGGCCGGGCACGAAGTCCTGCTGGATGCGCAATTCGCGCACATAGAACGAATGTCCGACGTCCTTGGCGTGCATCATCAGATTGATTTCTTTGCCAACAGGAACAACGAGTTCGCCGGATGTGATGTCATCGCGGGCCGGAATATCGTTTTCCGGATCCAGGCCGAAGAAGTTTGAATTGCCTTCGTCAATCTTGTCGGGATGGATCTGCCCGAATTTGCCGTCTGGACCGGGATAACGGAAGTAGAAGGCAAACTGTCCGGCTTGAGCCTGCACCGGCAAGGCGTCGGAGGCAGCGGGTTTGAAGTACACCATTCCCCAAGCCTTCGATCCCACCATGCCGAGAGCAAGGACTTCCGCGCCAACGAACAGAACAGCGACGATCACCATGGCGGTCGCGCCGCCCGGGAAGTTCTTGGTAGCGCCTACCTTGCGGTTGGCGAACTGCCACACGAATAATCCCAGCACCAACTGCGCGGCAAGGAAGGAAATGCCAGCCTCGGCCATCGTGACGGATAACTGATCGTCGATCGCCTTGCCGTGCGTGGAGATATCTTCGGGCGGGGTTACGCTCGCGCCCAGAAACGTGTGGCTAATAATGGGAACTGCCGAGGACAATGCAATGATCACGATCAGCACCGCAAATATTTTGCCGCCCATGTTCCCTCACTCGCCCGTCAATCGGGGCTGTCAGCGCGGAGGCTGCCCGTCCCCCGCAGCATCCGGGGATGGACAGCCCGCGAGATTCGCTCTTTAGTACGCTTTCGCTTTGAAACTGAAGTCGGCAGACTTGGTTTCGTTGCCGCTAATGGTCACGTCCTGAGTCTGAGTTCCGTAGTCCTCATGCCAGGCGGTGATCGTGTACTTGCCCGGCGGCAGGTTTGGCAGCGTGAATGCCCCGCCGTCGCCGGTGATGGAGTAGTGATTCGTTTTGAGTACGGCGAACCATCCGTGCATCCAGGGGTGAATCTGGCACTTCACCGAAATGAATTCGGGATTGTCGAATTTCTGCACGATGGGTGGCGCGCCCGGTGGCTGCGATTTGTTCCACTCCGGGTTTACCTTCGCCATGGGGTGGATATTGTGAGAAGTTTGATCGCCATTCACCACGTGCAACTCTTGCCCGGTGTGCAGCGCGATGACGTGCGGAATGTACTGGCACCCCTTCTGCGTGAAGGTGACCGCCTGGGCGGGAGCGTTGGCATCGTCCCCGCCGGCCGAGATATAGACGACAACGTTTTCGAGGGTATTGTTAGCGCCAGTCACTATTGTTTCCGTGTTGACCGGAGTGGGATGCTGCTTCTCGCAGCTCGGCTCCTTGGCCATGCTGATGGGTTTCTGTTTGACGGGTGTACCGGTGTAAGTGACCTTGCCGCTGATCGTGCCGGCGAACATTAATGCCGGGCACAACACCACTGTGGCCACGGCAATGCAGGGGTTGCTCGTGCGCATTCGCTGCCTCCTCAGGCTCAAACTTGCAAAGTGTTTCTACTTGCCGCCGCCTGCAGCTCCGCTCGACGGCGGAGTGGCCGGCGCTTCCGAAGGCTTTTCCACATAGGCGGGAATCGTTCCGCCTGCCGCTTTCAGCACGTCGTTTTCCTTGCCGTGACGGTGAACCTGCAGCGTGCGCAGGAAATGTACCAAATCCCACGCGTCATTGGGCTGAATGGTGTCCGCGAACGAGGGCATCGGGGTGCCATCGACGCCAGTCATGAAAATCTTGAAGATATCCTGATTCGTGGAACCGCATTTGAAGCGAGAATCGTCCTTGCCAGCAGAGAAATCATAGGGCCGAATTGGTTGATCTTTGCTGTCGGTAAGCGTTGGCGCGGAAGGACCGTCGCCCTTGCCTTGCGGACCGTGGCACTTCCAGCATTCCAGCTTGGTGAACAAGGCCTTCCCGTGAGCGATGCTCTCGATGGTGACCGGGGGTTCGGCGGGAACCTTGATGGGCTCGCCGGCCTTTTCCTTGTCCCACCGTGGCGAGAACGTCTTGATAAACGCCACCAGGTCAGCACGCTGCTGCTTGGTGAACGTGTTCCAAATCGGCATATTGGAGTTCGTCAATCCGCGACCGATGGTGTTGTATAAATCCTGGTCGGTGGGCAAAGTGCCGGTGGGAGTCGAGCGGCATTTGAAAGTTGCGATGGTGAAATCGCGGGGCTTCGGGTCCAACCATTGCGCGTTCTCGCCAGCGCCATCTCCCAGGTCGCCATGACAGCCGGCGCAATAGCGCCGGTAATCGCTCTTGGCATCCTGCGAATGGCCGGTAATGTTGCCGATGTGACTCTCCAGGTGTTTCGCCGGCGCGGGAGGATGAGGGCCAACGTCGGGGGCGTCTTGCGCCCTAACTACAGTGAGGCCGGCGGCGAGAATGAAACCGATCACCGCACTCAGGCAATGCACTCGCTTGACGGTAGTCATAATTTTTCGTCCTCAAAACGATTCGCGCGAACGGATTATCCGCGGTTTCATTCCTTCTAGAAGTCGAAATCAAAGCCGAACATCAGCTCGCTAGTGTTGATGCCCGTACCGTTGGGCGCCGTTCCGTCCTGATGAAGCCAGTTGTATTCGTTGTGCCACGCGAATCCGGCACGGCTCGTCATAAACGGGTTATAGCGATAACCCACCGTGTAGGTCGAGATATTGCCCAGGTTGGAAGCCGAGGGTCCTCCGGTCCCCGCGCACGCCGTGCACGCTGCACCGTTCGCCTGCCGCGACATCTGGATGGTTTCGTAGCGTCCTATAAAGATCAGTTGTGGACTGTAAATGTAGTGAGGTTCGATGAGAACTCCGTTCCACGTGGGCGCTTGCGCCCCGGTGGGCAGAGCCGTTCCTGGAGAATTGTTCTGACCGTTGAGTTGGTCGATGAGATCGCCGTACCCCTGACCGAACCATGCATTGTCCCAACCATGTTGGGTAACCACCTGCAGGTCAAAACGCTGTCCGAAATAAAACTGTCCGACGATGCCTTCGCGATGGAAGGACTTGTTCCCCACCCCGGACCCCGGCACCGGACCGTTGGGCCCGCCGCTGGTCAGCCAGGTTGTGGGAGCCTGTCCGATCATGGCGTAGGCTCCGATGCGATCCACTCCCATTTTTCCGGCATCAAAAGCCTGGCTGACGGTGAAGAATCCCGTGTAGGAGTTCGCGCCATACACCAGTCCGGGGGTACCGTCAGACGAACTCAGCAGAGACGCAGAATAGCGGGTGCGGTCGTTATAGGAATGTCCCATCAACTCTACCCCGAGCTGATTGTCGCCAATCTGGCCGAAGATATTGCCGTCGCCCACAGGGATGAAGTGGTAGAGCTGGTAGATTCCGCCATTGCCGGTCAGAGTCAGAATCCGCTTTTCCGAAAGCAAGTTGTCGAGTTCGAACTTACCCAGCTTGACGTTGATCCAAGGGCTGCCGAATACGTTGTCGAGCCGCGCCATCACAGTCTCGAAGTGAAATGAGGCCGAGCTGTCGGAGGACGGCAAGAGGTAAAACGAGAAGTTCTTTTCCAAAGTGCCGCCGGTATGAAAGTCCAGCCCGCTCAAGTCAAATCCGGAAGAAGTGACGCGCGTAATCCCATTGCCCTGATCGACAGCGACCTTACCGGTGCTGACGCGGTGCCACATCGGCGTCATGCGCATCGTCACCGGCCAGTACCCCGGGTTCTGCCAAATCGGGGCATCCTTGTCATTCATCAACTGGTAGCCATTATCCTTGAATTTCTGGCCGAAGTAATTGAGCATGGGCCAGGACTCGTGGCAGGCGGAACAACGAAGCCCATACTTGCGGGCGAACGCCGGAAGGGCATTCGCGGACTGGCCGCCGCTAAGGACCACGAAGGCGATCACTAGAATGGCTGTAAAGAAATACCTCACACTAACCGGCACTACCCTGTGGTTCGACTGCATACCCATATGCATGCCGCACTCCTCAGACAGTTGTGTTATTTGACAAACTGCATTCCCACAAATGCGAAGGCGAGAAAACCGCAGCAAACCCGGCTTTGGAACCCCTTCCAGGACGGGCCGCGTTGGAGGCAGAGTCTAAACCGATTTTTCGGTTCAGGTCCTACCACCGTACCGGGGCGGAATCCTACTACGCAGGTAAACCAACTTGCAAGGGGTGGAACAAAGTTTTTTTACAGTTTTTTTACAGCGTAGGGATCGATCGAGTTTCTCTTTGGCAAGCAAAATCCGCGCGGAGCGCCGGAGTTGACACCAATGGGTAGAATTGAGACTCTTTGTCGAACGTGATGAGGCCTGTGGAAAAGTCAGGATTTCTTGCTCAAGTCATCTCATTGGGAGGGCCTCGAGGCTTCCTTCGCCGCTTCGGGCGCCCTCTGTTTACCATGTTAGGAGTGGTGGTGGTAGCTGGTTTTGCCGGGTGGCCGACCAGTCTGGCTGCGCGCGAAAAAGACGCCACTCAATATGGGATGGGATTCATCGTGAACCTCCCGTTTCCTGAAGCTGAGGTAACTCAGGTTGTTCAGGAAATTGTACAAAACGGAATCATTCGGGGCACCAAAGAGTACAACAAGGACGAATTTGTCTCGGGCGCAGAGGTGGCTACTTCCACCCGCGTGTTCCCAGCCTGGACCGAGTCTGGAAAAGCCTTTTACAAGGTTCGGCGTAATGCGCTGGACCCCCGGAACTTCAAGAACAGCGGCGATGTTGGAACCCTGGCCGTCCGGTACGTGGTGCAGGGTCAGGACGAAAAACACACGGTGCTTCGCATTGACGCAATCTTCGTCGAAGATTTCCGCCACGTGGCACATGCATCGAATGGTTCTGTCGAAGGTGCGGAGTACAAAGACATCCATGACCATCTTGATTCCATCGAGTTGATGAAGACCGAGGCTGCCGAGGCGGAGAAAACAAAGCAAGAATCCTCTTCGAAGAAACAGCAAGTTGCATTCAAAGACGAAACCGGCGACCCCTCGATCCAGCCCCCGCCCAGCCCCAAAGTCAGCGAACCACCGTCGACTCCACCACAGATCGTTGATCCAACTTCCGTTGAACCAGCTCCCTCGATGAGTCTCGAGCAACGCGTACACACCCTCAAGCAACAGGTAGAGAGAATCGTGAAGGCGCCTGGAGCACCCCTGAAGTCCGCGCCCTTTCATTCCGCGAGCACGCTGCAAGCTCTGTCGAGCGGCGCAGAAGTTCTGATCGTGATCACGACGCCCTACTGGTTCGGTGTGGAAACTCGCGACGGGCAACATGGATGGGTCCAGCGCGACGAGTTGGAGATGTTACCATGAAACTCCCCTGGGGCGCTCGCAACTATGTACTCGCGCTTGGCGGATGCCTGGTGATTCTCTCCACCATGGCGGCGTGGACGCAGTCGAATCCGGCCGAAAGAACGTTCCCGCAATCCAAGGCTGCGATCGAGAAAGCCCTCAAGACCATGCAGGCCAACATGGCCGGACACCTGCCGGCCCTCGAGGGATTCGCTAACGCCGGAGACCATCCTCTGGATCGCTACCAACGTGGCTATTATCAGGCGACTGCCGAAGTCGTTTCGAATCCTTCCGGCGGTTCCCTGGTAAGGATCAAGGCCAAAGTAACCGCATGGTACTCCGATCCATCGTCCTCATCGCACTCCGGATATCAGTTGCTCACTTCCAACGGGCGGCTGGAGTCGGATCTGCTGGATCAACTCGCGGAGCAACTGGCCGCGACGCCTTCTGAGAGAGCAGTGACCGGTAGCACTGTGGTGAAGGCCTTACCGGAGGGTTCCAAGGACGAGCGACCGTCCGCTCCGGAACCTGCGCGGAAATTCCCGGAGACAAACAGCACGATCTCTTCATCGGTGAAGGAGTGGGCAGCCTCGGCTTCTCCCCCGGACAAGTCTGCGGAGCCATCCCCGAAACCAGACGGTTCCTTACAGGCCGAAGCTAACAACCTCGAAGAGATTCTGAAGAACACGGCTCATCCCAAGAACCTGGTCGCCGTCAAGAAATCAGGCACTCCGGTCGTTTCCACTCCGAGCCTGACCGCCAAACCCCAGTTTCTTGCGAGCCTGCACGACGAATTCGAGTTGCTCGACTTCAACGCCGATTGGGTTCACGTACGCATCTCGGGCTTGTCGCGAGGATGGATCTGGCGGAACAGTGTGGAGATGCCGGAAGGCATTGCGGATAACCCGGCGTCCTCTTCAGGCGCATCCAATGCCGCGGCTGACTTGTTTCATGTGGTTCGCGAGGAGACCGCGCCTTTCCCGGGAGATTGGGAACCCCTTCGGGGCAAGAACGTGAAAATCATCTCCGTCCAGAAGATCGACGAAGCGGAAAAAAATGCTGGCTCCAAGGAGAGATTGGAGTACACCAAGTTTCTCCTGGAGAAAAGTTACACCGAAATCGCGGAGAAGAAGTCTGAACTCGCTGGAGTCGTCGTAGTTTTCGATTCCGCTGATGGCGGAATGATCGCCGCTACCACTCCGATCCTTCAACAGTGGAGAGCCGGGACGCTCACCGATTCGGCCCTTTGGCATAAATGCTTTTTCGATCCGCCGGAGACTTTTGACTCCGCAGGTTCGTCCGGAAGCTGGTAACAGTTCGCAGCATCGTTCATGTTGAATGTGATAGGCTGAAATTGGTGCGCATTTCATTTCTACTTGACTTTCGAAACTGACCAGAGTACCTATGCTTTCCTTGAGCCGTTCCGGATGGGGTCCGGGGGGCTTGATTGGTAACCTAGGTTTCCTGAGAACACGGCCTAACTCATGAGCTCGATGATCCTGCCTCTCACCGGTTTCCGCACACGGGCAACTTCCCTTTTTCGCGACTACGCCGAATTGACCAAGCTGCGGGTCACCAGTTTGATTGTGATGACCGCATGGTGCGGCTATTTCTTCGGCGCGCACAAGGCCGGAGAATCGTGGTTTTGCTTTGGGCTATTGAACGCTCTGATTGGAATTGGACTCGTCTCGAGCGGCACGGCCGCGCTGAACGAAGTGATGGAACACGATGTCGACGGGCACATGCGGCGCACCGCCCTTCGCCCTATTCCGGCCGGCCGCATGAGTCTGGCTCATGCGATGATCGTCGGCTTGCTGATGTCGGTAGGCGGATCTTTCTACCTGGCGATTTTCACCAACCCTTTAACAGGACTTCTCACTTTCCTGACATCCGTGGTCTATCTGGTGGCCTACACTCCGTTGAAGCGAGTTTCCCCAATTTGCACTTTCGTGGGCGCTTTTCCGGGAGCCATGCCGGGCGTTCTTGGCTGGACCGCCGCTCGGGGGCGCTTGGAATGGGGAACTCTGGTTCTGTTCGCCATCCTTTTCGTGTGGCAATTCCCACACTTTTTCTCGATCGCATGGCTATATCGCGAAGATTATGAAAAGGGTGGAATCAGGATGCTGCCGGTTGTGGAAGAGGACGGACACTCTACCGCCCACCGCATCCTCGCATACTCCGTTATCCTCATCCCGGTCAGTCTCCTGCCCAGTTACATGGGGATGGCGGGAAAGATTTATCTGGTGGGCGCATTAGTCTTGGGATTTGCGATGCTTTATTTTGGGATTCGCCTTGCCTTCCTCAACCTTCCGTTGGCAACGGCACGTTCGAAAATGAGGGCGCGGCATGTGCTGCAAGCCACCGTGATTTATCTCCCTCTGCTGTTCGCCTTGATGATGAGCAACTCGATCCGGCCCTGACCTATCCTGTAACTTTAAGCTACTATATTCTGATCCGCTGTGTGACACAGCTGCCCGTGTCAGAGCCCAACCGTTTATCGGAATATTGTGCAAGCACCACTTTGGCCACGCATCTTGCATGAGCCATCGTAAAATGCAGCGAGGCCGAAAGCTTGAAGCTGACTGAAGATCCGCATCGCAGGCTCAACCCGCTTACCAACGAATGGGTACTGGTTTCACCGCATCGCGCCACACGTCCCTGGCAGGGAGAAGTCACCAAGCTGCAGACCGGGACCGAACCGGCGTACGACCCCGGTTGCTACCTGTGTCCGGGGAACGCTCGTGTGGGCGGCGTTCGGAATCCACGATACGAATCGACATTTGTTTTCGACAACGACTTCGCGGCCCTGAAACCTGGAACGGAGCGCGAACGCCTCGATGTAGAAGGACTCGGGTTGCTGGTGGCGCAAGGCGAGCCGGGCATCTGCCGTGTAATCTGTTTTTCTCCGCGACACGATCTTACGTTGGCGACAATGACGCCGAAAGCGGTCGAACCCGTCGTCCATACCTGGATGGAACAGTTCCGCGAGTTGGGCGGCCTGGAGGCCATCAACCACGTGCAGATCTTTGAGAACCGCGGCGCCATGATGGGAGCGAGCAATCCTCATCCGCACTGCCAGATCTGGGCGACATCTTCGATTCCGGTCGAACCGCGGAAGGAACTTGTGGCGCAAAGCTCTTACTGGCGCGCAAAGCAGCGCTGTCTGCTCTGCGACTACGTTGCAGTCGAACAGCGCCAGGGCGAACGCCTGCTCTTTGAGAATGACGCATTCGCCGCCTTGGTGCCCTTCTGGGCGGTTTGGCCATTCGAGATTCTGGTGTGCAGCCGCCGCCACATGGGAAGCATGAACGACTTCACGCCGGAGGACGCGCGTCTTCTCAGCCATATGCTCCATCGCGTCACCTCAACCTACGACAAAGTGTTTGGAGTTCCCTTCCCGTATTCGATGGGATTTCATCAAAGCCCCACCGATGGCAACGAGCATGCCGAATGGCATTTTCATGCACATTTCTATCCACCTCTGCTGCGCTCGGCGACGATACGGAAATTCATGGTCGGATTTGAGATGTTGGGGAATGCCCAGCGCGACATCACACCTGAAATCGTAGCTGCGCGGCTGAAGGAATTGTCTGGGCAGTAGCGCGACGAGACCGTCTGTATGCTTTGAGGTTAACTTGGATTCATACTATGAAGACTGCTAAGCGCTTCACACTCTTGTTCCTGTTCACCGTTTGTCTGATGTCCACTCAGGCGATCGCGCAGTGGAGTCCCATTGCGCCCGGTCGGCTGATCACTCCGGAGGATCTCGCAAAGATGCTGCAGTCCGGCAAAGAGAAACCGCTGATGCTGCAGGTCGGTTCTCACATGTTGTTTTTGCAGGCCCATATTCCGGGATCCGAGTACGTCGGTCCGGGAGCATACGAAGCGGGCCTGCAGCAACTCCGTAAGCGCGTGGAGAGCTTACCCCGCAACAAATTCATCATTCTCTACTGCGGATGCTGTCCCTGGAATCACTGCCCAAACGTCAAACCCGCAGACGATGCCTTGCACACTATGGGCTTCACCAACGTAAAGGTGCTGTACATTGCCGACAATTTTGGAACCAATTGGGTGGATAAGGGCTATCCAACAGCGAACGGAGATTAGCTTCTGCAACCAGGAATAAAGTCAGCCGTTGTAGTCCTCATCGCTGCCGTCGCGGTGGGCGTGGGGATTTATTCATACAGGCACTCGCAGGGGTCACGACCTGACTCGGCGGTCGCAAAGCAGCATGGGCCGGCACCCGATTTCAACCTGCCTTTGATCGACGGCGGACAGCTCCGGTTATCTTCCTATCGGGGCAAGGTCGTTCTGCTGGATTTCTGGGCGACGTGGTGCGTTCCCTGCCGCGAGGAAACGCCGCACTTTGTCGATTTGCAGCAGAAGTACGGTGGCGAAGGTCTGCAAATCATCGGCGTCTCGATGGATGACAGCACCGACCCGGTCCGCACTTTCTATCAGCAGTTCCATATGAACTACCCCGTCGTCATTGGAACTGCGGATGTCGGCGGAGCCTACGGAGGAGTCCTCGGCCTGCCGATTGCTTTCCTGATCGACCGCGAGGGACGCATTTACGCCAAGCACATAGGCGCCACTGATGCTGCGGTATTCGATAAGGACATCACTGTGCTTTTGCAGACTCGATAGGGTCGCCTTCCTTCTGGCCAACAACTTCCATAATCCAGATCACCCTCGTCCCCGAATCCCCTGACCTGATTCTGATTCCGAAAGTCGAGAGCCCTCAACAAGTCATCGAGGTTGACGGACGGATCGCGGAGATCAAGTCCAACTATGGGATAAACCGGCCCGTCTGGCTCATGCCCATTGTCGAATCGGCGCTGGGAATTGAAAATGCATTTTCGATCGCCAGGGCTAGCCCGCAGATCGTTGCGCTCACGATCGGCCTCGAGGACTACACGACTGACCTCGGCGTAGTGAAGACCCCCGGCAGGCAATGAGTCACTCTATGCCCGGCAGTTGGTGATTAACGCCGCGCGCGCTGCGGAGGTGCAGGCAATCGATTCCGTATTCGGCGACGTCGCCGATCTAGAGGGCTTGCGCGCCTGGGCGCTGAACTCGTGCGCTTTGGGTTTTGAAGGTATGGGATGCGTGCCCCCGACACAAATTCCTGCGATTCATGAGGCATTCGCCCCTTCCGCGGCCGAGATCGAGCGCGCGCGCAAGATTGTGGCTGCATACGACGAAGCACAGGAAAAGGGTCTCGGCGTAGTAAGCCTCGGCTCGAAGATGATCGATCCACCGGTCGTAAAACGCGCTGTGAAGGTGATGGCGCACGCCAAGGCTATGGGCCTGGTTCCTAACGAGGCACCCAGCCTCAGGAGTGTTCATGCCAATTCTTGAGAAAACAGAAATGATCCTGAACGTCGCTGGACGCAACGTTCCCGAGACGGTGAACGGCCGCCCGCAGGCCGCCTACACTGGCGTCGGCAAATATCAGCCGTTCGGTCGAAAGGCAGCGCCTCCGATTTGCAGCGCCGCCGACTATCCCGGCAACGGCGACAAACGTGTTGCGGATCTTGAGACCGCACTGCGCAAGTGCGGCTTGCGCAAGGGCATGGTCATTTCCTCGCATCATCACCTTCGTGATGGTGACCGCGTCGCGCTGATGGCGCTCGAAGCCGCGTCCCTGACCGGAGTGAAGGACCTGACGTGGTTCCGCAGCGCTTCATTTCCTTCGCAAAGAGGCGCAATCCCGTTGATGGAAGCTGGCATCATCGACCATATCGAAGGCAGCATGAATGGACCGCTCGGCGACTACTGCACGCAGGGCAAGATGCGCGGGATGGGCGTGCTGCGCTCGCACGGCGGATGTTGGCAGGCGATTCAGGATGGAGAGGTCCACATCGACATTGCCGTGATCGCCGCGCCTACGGCGGATCCATTCGGCAGCTGCGACGGCTCACACGGCAAATCCGCCTGCGGCTCTCTGGGTTTTGCTCTGGCTGATTCCATCTACGCCGACCATGTCATCGTCGTTCCCGACAATCTGGTTCCCTTCCCCCGCCTTCCCTGGCAGATACAGGGTAACAACGTGGATTACGTGGTCGAGGTAGACTCGATCGGAGATCCTGCGAAAATCGTTTCAGGAAGTACCCAGATCACACGCTCGCCTGACCGTCTGCGCATCGCTGAATTCATTGCACGATTCCTGCGCGATGCCGGAATCATGCGCAACGGCTTCTCCTTCCAGGCAGGCTCGGGAGGAATTGCCTTGGCGTTCGTCAGCTATCTCAAATAGATGATGAAGCAAGCTGGCGTGAAGGCCCGCTTTGTGCGCGAAGGTTCGACGAAATATCTGGTCGAATTGCTCGAAGAGGGTCTCACCGATTACATCCTCGACGGACAGACGTTTGATCTCGATGGCGTGCGCTCGATCGGCAGCAATCCGAGGCACGTCGCGACCTCATCTTTCACTTCATACAACTATCACGGCAAAGGCAATTTCGCGTCCATGGTCGATGCCGTCGTGCTCGGCGCAACTGAGGTCGCTGCCAACTTCAACGCCAACGTGGTGACCCCACTCCGATGGACGCCTGCTACACGGCATCGGCGGTTGGCAAAATTGCCGCGCTTCTGGATGCACGATTCTCGCGGTTCCCTCCTTCCGCGACCGGATTCCGGTGATCGTGCATGAAGTCACAACGCTATGCGGGCCTGGAGAACTGATTGACGTTGTCGCTACCGAGCGCGGCATCGCCATCAATCCCAGGCGTTAGGACTTGATCGATGCCGTCAAAGGATCAACGTTGCCGATTCGGCCGATTGAGGACATCAAGAAAGAGGTCGAGCGTATCTGCGGAGGGAAACCGCGCCGTCCACAACGAAGTGAAAGCCCTGTGGCCATCGTCAAATGGGTGGATGGAACGGTGCTCGACACGGTGTGGCAAATCGCCTGATCACTCGCTAACTCACGGGCGGAAAAATACTCAGCACATCGAACATGTAATGCGTTGTAGTTTGTCGAGCTCGGCTGAATGTAACGGCCGACTAAGAGGAGAAGTCCCAGCCTTCATCTTTCATCTTGCGGTTGGTCCAGTGCTGAAGCTGTTCGAATAGGGCGGGCTCGATCACGGCGAAGCGAATGCCAACGCGTCCCTCGTCCCCCACCCACATAAGCCGCGCCTTGGCCTGAAACTGGACGTCGCTATCAGGCAGCGTGAAGCTCACATCCACCATGCCGGCGAAACGCAGCGGCTCGATCAGGCCGTCCAGGCCCATGCCGCCCGTGCTGAGATTCTTACCCTGCACCTGAGTGACTTCGCCTTGAGAATTCCTGATGGTGACTGGAATCTCCACGCGAGCGCGGAAGAATTTCTGCTGCTCGTTGCTGATGAACCCGAGGGAGGCGGTCGTGTCCCCGGGCGCGAAGCTGATGTTGTATTCCTTCAGCTTTCGGCTGAGCGTACGACGTGAGATTCCCAACTGTTCCGCTGCCAGCGTTCGCTGTCCCCCGGTGCGCTCTAAAGCCTTGATGATCATCTGCTCTTCCATACTGTCGAGATTGCTCACCGGCATGGAAGCGGTTTGCCGCAGCGCGGAAGGCTCTCCCGTCAACGCGGCTGTCAGCCTCGGGAAATCAATCTCTGAGCCAGATGATTCCATCGCCATTCTGGCGACGAGGTTGCGCAGTTCTCGTATGTTGCCCGGCCATGCATGGGAAAGGAGGGCCGAAATAGCCTGCTCCGAGAAGTGTTTCGCTGGTGCCTTCAGCTTTAGGAAATGTTCGGCGAGAGCGACGATATCTTCTGGTCGTTCGCGCAGCGGCGGAACCCGCAACTGAAACTGGCCGAGGCGGTGAAACAGATCCTGGCGGAAGCGGCCTTGGCTTACTGCGGCCTCTAGGTCCTGGTTGGTAGCGGCAACAATACGGACGTCAACCTTGATCTTGCGATGTCCACCCAGGCGGTAGAACGGTTGTCCATCCAGCACGCGCAGCAGCTTCACTTGCGTCTGCAATTGCAATTCCCCGATCTCGTCGAGGAAAAGCGTGCCCCTATCGGCAAGCTCGAACAGGCCCGGCTTCGATGTGTCGGCGCCGCTGAACGCGCCTTTTTCGTATCCGAACAGTTCGCTCTCCACCAGGTTTTCCGGAAGTGCGGCGCAATTAATGTCAACCCACGGACGGCTGCGGCGGTGGGATGACTGATGGATTGTCCTTGTGATGAGTTCCTTGCCGGTTCCCGTCTCGCCAGTGACAAGAACCGTTTCTGTGTGGCCGGCAACCCGATCGACGAAAGCCATGAACTCGTGCATAACCGGGCTGGCGAGAATGAATTCGGTACCATCAATCTTGCGCGAGATAATGCTGCCCGGCTTGGTCACCCGGGCCGATATTGCCTCGCTCCTTCCAGACTTTGCAGGTACAACCACAACCACGATCGCCGCGGGCGTGGAACTAGCGTCACGAAGCAAGGTGGCCGAGAATTCCACCGCAAAACTGGCGCCGCTCTTGGGCTGCGCAAACAACTGAGAGCGATACTCTCCTTCGGACAGTGTCGTGCTCAAGATCGTCTTACGCAGCTGGTCCTTACCTTTTGCAGTGATTTCGCCACCTAACGTGAACAGCGCCGCAAAGTCCCGGCCGATCACGTCGCACGCCGCATAGCGAAGAAGGCGCGTAAAACTGGAACTGCAAGCGCTGAATTGTCCGTGAAGATCAGCGCAAAATACGGCCGGGCCGACAGTCTCGCAACCAGCCACAACTTCGGTTTGATCCGTAGGGATCCCGCTGGATGGCTGCGAACTGTAGCGCGAAGTCGACATGATAGTGCGTTCGCGATGATGGTGACACGACGCATCCAGCTTCGCCCAGAAGGGTATTCCAAAGGACGTAACGAAGGTAACCCTGTTTTGCTGCTGACGACGAATCCACCGTCCAACTTTTCCACATCATCAAGCCCCTCATGACCCCCGTGAGTTACCAAAGTAAGCTTCTGAAAGCCTAGCGTTTGCAATACGATTCGTGCGATGCCCGAAGTGGGAGAAGACCGTCTTCAGGGCAAAGTGCGGATTCACAGGGGTTTCGATAATAAAGTCTGCTTGCGGCTTTACGGCACAGCCGAAGTCACGGCAGGTGCTTCAAGGGCTCAAGCGGATAAGGCGTAAGGATGAAACCGGAAGCCAGCGGACTATCGATCCAGACTAAGGCCTTCGTTGGCATCACCGCGCTGGTCGGCGCGGTGGTGTTGGGCTTTAGCCTTTCGCACTGGCAATCGCAGGACCCCACGCGATTCGTTTGCTATCTCGTCGTCGCCCTCCTGGCGTCCGGCCTGAAGGTGCAACTGCCCGGCATCGACGGCACAATGTCGGTGAACTTTCTGTTCATCCTCCTGGGCGTTCTTGAACTGAGCCTCCCGGAAACACTTGTGATTGGCTGCACGGCCAGCCTGGCGCAGAGCGTATGGCAACTGCGCGGCCGACTGGATCCGGTCAAGGTCTTATTCAACGTCTGCGGGATGATGGCCAATGCGACTGCCCTCACCTACTTGACCTATTACTCACTGGTGGGGCGATTCGGATCGAACAAGCCCATTCTGCTGATGGTTTCGGCTTTGATGTTCTTCTTCGCGAACACCTTGCCGATCTCGATCGTGATCGCCCTGACAGAGGGAAAATCGAGCCGCAAAGTCTGGTCCGAATGCTACTTCTGGTCCTTCCCTTACTATCTGGTGGGCGCAGCGGCGGTGGGTCTGGTGGGAATCATAAATCGGAGCGCGGGATGGCAAACTTCTCTTCTCGTTCTTCCGCTGATTTACTGGGTATATCGCTCTTATCGTCTTTACCTTGGTCGACTGGAAGCGGAGAAGGACCGAGTAGAGGTAGAGAAGCGCCACGTTGAACAAATCGCATCGCTGAACATGCGTACCATTGAGGCGCTAGCGCTCGCCATCGAAGCAAAAGATCACACCACCCATACCCATTTGCAGCGCGTCCGGACCTACGCCGTCGAAGTCGCAAAGGAACTAAACCTTGCTGAGGAGCAAATCGAGGCATTGCGCGCCGCGGCGCTGTTGCACGATATCGGAAAACTCGCGGTTCCGGAACAGATCATCAATAAGCCGGGAAAGTTAACGCCAGAAGAATTCGAAAAAATGAAGGTTCATCCGCTGGTCGGAGCGGAAATTCTGGACCGGGTTGCCTTTCCCTATCCCGTCGCGCCGATTGTGCGCGCGCACCACGAACGTTGGGACGGCACCGGTTATCCGGAAGGACTCGCCGGTGAAGGGATTCCAATCGGCGCGCGCATCTTGGCCGCCGTTGATTGCCTTGACGCACTCGCCTCCCATCGCCAGTATCGTCCGGCCTTGCCCCTCTCCGAGGCCATGGCGAAGGTGAAGGAAAAGTCCGGCACGTGGTTTGATCCCAAGATCGTTACGATTCTGGAGAGCCGGTACATTGAGCTGGAGCGAATGGCGCAGATGGCGGAGGACACGGCAGTCGCAGGACTGTCGAGAACGGTTCGCGTGGAGCGCGGTCTGGCTCCCGCAGCCGGATTTGAGCGGACCGAACCGACGCATGGCCCGATCGACAATGCTGACTTTTTGACTTCCATCGCATCTGCGAGACAGGAAGCTCAGACCATGTTCGAACTGAGCCAGGATCTGGGCGTCTCCCTAAGCCTGAGCGAAACGCTCTCCGTGTTGTCGATGCGCCTGCGAAGGATGATTCCCTTCGACTCGATTGCCGTTTTCGTAAACCGCAATGGCTGGTTGCTGCCGGAGCTTGTCAGCGGTGAGAATTTCCGCGCCCTCTCTTCCTTGAAGATCAGGGTCGGCGAGGGATTGTGTGGCTGGGTCGCAGAAAACTCAAGACCTATCGTAAACGGAAATCCGCAGGTCGAGGCCGGATACTCCAACGATCCGGTAAAACACACGACATTGCTGCAATCGGCCCTGGTCGTGCCTTTGGAGGGCTTGAACGGAGTGGTCGGAGTCCTCGCGATGTATCAGACGAATCGGGACGCGTTCACCCCCGATCACCTTCGAATTCTCCTTGCCGTCGCATCCAAAGTCGCTTTATCGGTAGAGAACGCCCTGAAGTATCAACAAGCAGAAAGCTCAGCCACGACCGACTACCTGACCGGCCTCCCGAATGCGCGCTCGTTATTTGTACATCTGGCGCAGGAAGTAGCCCGCTGCCGCCGCATGAAGAGTTCGCTGGCGGTGCTGCTGTGCGACATCGACGGGTTCAAGCAGATCAACGATTCTTTCGGGCATCTCGAAGGCGACAAACTCCTGCGCGAGTTTACGACCCGGCTGAAGGATGTCTGTCGAGGCTATGACTACGTGGCCCGCATGGGCGGCGACGAGTTTGTCATCACAGCGCCCGGATTAACTCCCGAAGCGGCCAAGGAAAAAGCCGAACGGCTGAACCAGGCAGCCATAGAATCTGGCCGTCATGTCTGCGGGCGCGATGTGATTACCCTCAGCGTCGGCATGGCCTTCTGTCCCGAAGATGGCTACGACGTGGAACGTCTGCTCGCGGAAGCAGACCGCCGCATGTACTCGATGAAGCAGGTCCATCACGCCGAGGCCGTTGCCCGCGAACAGAAGAAGCTCGGGGCGACCGCGAACTAGGAGGATGACACCATGCTCGGGCGGAAAATTGCGCGACATGGGCTGATTCTGGTGGCCACCGCATTGTTAGGCGGATTCCTTTCCGCGGCAATGGTACGGCTGGCTCCTGGCTTCGATACCGATGAAGCCGCTCTCGATCCTCATCTGAACTCTCAGAGTATTCAAGCGCTACGGCAGGCTCGAACCGAACAGCACAACATCTTTCGCTTCTATCTTCATTCGCTGCAGCTGGCGATGCACGGCGACCTGGGAACTTCCATCTCTTTGAAACAGCCGGTGAGCACGCTTTTGCAGGATCGTTTTCCACTCACATTGCGATTGGTCAGCCTGGGTCTGCTGATGGGTTGGGCGGCCGTAATGGTCTTGGTTTTCACAACTGCCTTGCTGCGGGTAACGGCCTACGATCTACTCGCAACCTTCATGACAGGCCTTCTGATTTGTGTTCCCGCGGCGGTGCTGGCCTTGTTGTCGGTCCTCTGGAATATCCCGGGCGCCCTGGCAATCGCCCTGATCATTTTTCCCCGCGACTATCGGTACGCCCACAACCTCGTCAACAAAGCTTATTCCCTGCCGCACATCGTCACTGCACGAGCCAAAGGGCTAAGCGAATTGCGCATCCTCTTCTGGCATGTGGTTCCGTCTGCCGGCCCGCAACTGCTGGCGCTCGCTGGGGTGTCGGTCAGCCTCGCCATCGCAGCGGCCATTCCGGTTGAAGCGTTGTGTGGACTGGCAGGCATCGGACAGCTTGCATGGCAGGCAGCCCTGGCCCGCGACCTTCCCTTGTTGATGAACATCACGATCCTGGTGACGCTGGTAACCTTGCTCGCTAATTCCAGCGCAGATGTAATCGGATATGTATGGCGAGGCCAGCAAGCATGAGCTTCTGGCGCAGAGTAGCGTGTGCAGTGCTGTTGCTTGTGCTGGCGATATCTCTGGCAGCGAACTGGCTGGCGCCTGCCGGATATGCAAAGCAAGATCGTGAGGCAGCAGGGGCGCCTCCTTCGCACGCACACTGGCTGGGAACTGATGAAATTGGGCGAGACCGTTTTGCCCGCGTGCTCTACGGCACGCGAATTTCGCTGTTTCTTGCGCCGGCCGCAGCGCTGATTTCCACGCTGTTGGCTGCGCTCGTTGGTGGCCTGGCGGGATATCTGGGCGGCACATGGGCTCGTGCAGCTATGACCGTCATCGATTTGTTTTTGTCCCTGCCGTGGTTGTTTTTACTGATCACGGTGCGGGCCCTGTTGCCGTTGAACGTGTCGCCTGCGTTCTCAGTGCTGGTTACGTTTCTGATTTTGGGCCTGTTAGGTTGGACCGCCGCAGCACGGGTCTTGTGCGCAACCGGCAGCTCGCTGCGGAATGCAGATTTCGTGTGGCAGGCACGCGCTTCCGGAATCCGCGGCACGCGGCTGTTTTGGATTCACGTGCTGCCTAACATGAAGCCTGTGCTGTATGCGCAGTTCTGGATCTCCATTCCCGCGTTCATTTTGAGCGAGGCGAATCTCGGGATCCTCGGGTTGGGAGTGGCGGAACCGTTGCCGTCGTGGGGAAGTTTGCTGAAGGAATTAGAAGGGCTCGTTTCGGTAGGCGAAGAGCCCTGGAAATTCGTCCCACTGGTGTTGTTGGTGGTAGTCGTGACGTCGTTCCAACTTGTGCTTTCGAAGCAGGACGAGGTGGCCGCGTGAGCCGCAAGAGAAGTTACCAGTCCAGAATTTGCAGGTCCATGATGATGAGGTTCGGAAAACCGATCGCCGTTGCAGCGTTCTGCCTCGCGGCGCTAACGGGCGGCGCACTGGCGCAGGGCCAATTGCGTTTCTGTCTGCGTTCGGAACCCAAGACCTTCGACCCTCTGAAAGTGGAAGACGACGCCTCAATGGCCATCCGGTATCTGACTGGCGGCGTGCTCGTCCGTTTGAACCGCCAGACGCAAGCGGTTGAGCCCGGGCTGGCAACGTCGTGGAAGATCTCGAAAGACAGCAGGCAGATCACATTCAAACTGCACAGTGGAGTGTCATTTTCCGACGGCACACCGTTTTCCGCGGAAGACGTTGCCTATACCGTCCAGCAGTTGATGGATCCCGCACTTCACTCGGCCACCGGAGACACGTTCCGGTCGGGGACCGGCAAGCCGGAAACAAAGATCACCTCGCCCACCGAAATCTCCATCACGTTCCCAGCGCCGGTGGCCGGACTCGATCGTCAATTCGATCAGGTTGCAATCCTCTCCGCGCATTCGCCCAAGAAGGAGATGGCGGTTCTCGGGCCCTTCATGGTCGCCGACTACAAACCGGGCGCGGCCGTTCTGCTGAAACGAAATCCGAACTACTGGAAGACCGACGAGCAAGGACGCAAGCTGCCTTACCTCGACTCCATACAGTTGGACATTCAGCCGAACCGCGACGTGGAGATGCTCCGCTTCAAGCGCAACGAAATTGACTTGATCAACACTCTCGATAGCGAGTACTTCGACAAACTCGCGTCCGGATCGCAGAATGTCGCGCATGATGCGGGGCCATCTCTTGACAGCGAGCAAATGTGGTTCAACGAGGTCGCCAAAGCGCCCATACCCGAATACAAGAAGAAGTGGTTCCGCTCGGCAACTTTCCGGCGCGCCATTTCTCAGGCGATCAATCGCAACGATCTGGCAAGGGTCGTGTTTCGCGGACACGCGCAACCGGCGGTCGGACCCGTTTCCCCAGCCAACAAGTTTTGGTTCAACTCCAAGCTTAAGCCTGAAGTATGTTCCCCCGATGCGGCGCTCAAAGCATTGCAAAAGGAAGGTTTCCACCTGGAGAACGGCACTCTGAAGGACATGCAGGGAAATGAAGTTGTCTTCTCCATCATCACGAACTCAGGCAACAAGTATCGTGAGCACATGGCGACGATGATCCAGGAAGACTTGCAGAAGATCGGCATCCACGTGAACGTCGTGACGCTCGACTTCCCTTCTCTGCTCGAGCGCATGACCCAAACCTCCGACTACGAAGCCATCCTACTGGGATTAACCAACACGGGCCTCGATCCTAATGAAGTGATGAACGTATGGCTGAGTTCGTCGGAAAATCATCAGTGGAATCCTTCCGAGAAGACTCCAGAGACTCCCTGGGAAGCTGAGGTCGACAACCTGATGCGCGCACAGGCCTCTGCGGCTGATCCCAAAAAGCGGAAGGAAAGCTTTGACCGTGTGCAGGAGATCGCCGTCGAGCAGGCGCCTTTCATTTACCTGGTGAACCGCAATGCCCTTTCGGCAATTTCCGCCAACGTGCAAAACGCAAGCCCGGTAATTCTCGTTCCACAAACGTACTGGAATGCGGAACGGCTCTTGTTGAAGTGAGAGTGCAGCAATTAGAAATTATTGTTCCGTGACGACAAAATCTTGGCTGAGAAATCTCAACGCGACGCTCTCCTCTCCGCGCACCTCTCGGTGCAATATGGCAATAAACCGCCTGTTCTGCGGGATGTGCAGCTGGAAATTCAATGCGGCGAAGTTCTCGGATTAGTTGGTCAAAGCGGATCCGGTAAAAGCACGCTGGCGATGGCCATCCTTGGACTAATCGATCGCAAAAGGGTGGACACTCAAGGGTCTATCTTCTTCGAAGGATCTGATCTGTTGAATCTTCGTGAGGCAGAGTTCCGCAGTTTACGGGGGCGGAAGATCGCCTTGGTATTGCAGAGTCCGCTCTCCTCGCTCAATCCGGCTCTAAAGATCCGGACTCAGCTTCGAGAAACATGGCGTGCCCATGCAACTGGATCATCTGCCGATTGCGACTCCACGATTCGAAAAGCGCTGGAGAGTGTCAGCTTGCCGTCTGACGACGATTTCTTGCGCAAGTACCCGGCGCAGATGAGTGTCGGCCAGGCACAACGAGTCTTGATTGCCATGGCGGTCGTACATCGCCCTGCACTCCTTATTGCCGATGAAGCAACCAGCGCTCTCGATGTGATCACTCAGGCTGAAATCCTCAAGCTGTTTCGCGAGTTAAATCAGAACTCGGGAATGGCGATTCTTTATATCTCACATGACTTGGCATCGGTCGCAGGAATTTGCGACCGTGTCGCCATTCTTCATCAGGGCCAAATCGTAGAGTCCGGCAATACCCAAAAAGTTCTCACGAGCCCAAGTCACGAATATACGCAGCGGCTGCTGGCTGCAATGCCGCGAATGCCGCAGGCCAGTTTCGCAGCCAAAGCAGCAGCGCGTTAGGCCCTCCTCTGCGTTTTGCTAATTGTCTGAACCGTGTTCCATCGCGTGCGTCGAGTAACTTCCCTTCTGATACGAAGGTCATCGTCCCGCCTCGAATCTTCGACCTGTACTTCGGGACAACTTGTCCCATGTCCCTTGTGCGGGGACAGATTGGCCCAACTGGCCTCGTTCGCTAGCCTACAACCATCTTATTTTCAACAACTTAACGCAGGCTAATTGGCCGTTCCCGTGCAACGGATCAACCGGTAAATAGCTCGACCTTTCCCCCATCTGTGAAGAAAGGGTGAGTACCGCAATGGTGACCAGACAACGAAAGAAAGCTGAGGGCCGCAACGAACGACATAGTGCGGCTTGGGGTAAACGCCTCAGCTCGGTATTGGTCCTGGTGTTGGCCACGGGGATGGCATTCGGACAGCGCTGGAGTAATCCGACCGCAAACGGCCGGTTCTCGCGCATCGCTCCGGAACTCTCGGATCTGCTATCCAAGGCGAAGCAGGGATCTGCGCAGACACAGACTGTCAGAGTCATCGTGCAGTACAAGCAGGTTCCCACGTCGGCGCACTATTCCACAATGCAGGGCCGTGGAGCACGCCTCCATACGAAGCTTCACATGATTAAGGGCGCGGCTTTTACGATTCCTGTGAGCGCTCTGCCCGCCTTAGAGGCCGATCCTAATATCGCGTCGGTGACCATCGACCATCCGATGAATGTGATGGACGACATTACTGACACTGTCATCGGGGCTTCCTCGGCGTGGAATTCCGGCTTCACGGGCACGGGGGTCGGGATTGCCGTTATCGATAGCGGCATCAACGACAGCCACCCAGATCTCTTTGACGCTACGCAAACCTCTTCGCGCGTGGTTTATCACCAGGATTTCACCGGAACCGCGACCAGCAACTCGAGCGGTGCCAACTATGACCTGTACGGTCATGGCACGCACGTCGCCGGCATCATCGCTGGCAACGGTTATCTCTCGGGCGGACGATATCAAGGCGTCGCCCCGGCAGCGACCTTGGTCGATCTTCGTGCGCTCGACGCTAATGGCAGCGGCACAGACAGCACTGTCATCGCAGCCATTCAGCAGGCGATCGCTTTGAAGAATGTGTATAACATTCGCATCATCAACCTCTCGCTCGGCCGCGGAATTCCTGAGAGCTACACTCTCGATCCTCTATGCCAGGCAGTAGAAGCAGCCTGGAACAATGGCATCGTGGTTGTAGTAGCCGCAGGCAACTATGGCCGCTTGGCCGTGAACGGAAGCAACGGTTTCGGAACGGTCACCGCTCCCGGTAACGACCCATTCGTGATCACCGTCGGAGCAACCAAGAATAACGGGTCTTCCGCGCTGTCCGCCCAAACCAAAGCCAGCTACAGTTCGAAGGGGCCCACGACGTACGACCACGTCGTGAAGCCTGACATCATGGCGCCTGGACACGCGATCGTCTCTCTTGCTGCTCCAGGAGCGACTCTGGAATCAGAGTTCTCCAGCGATCTGGTCACCGGAACCGACGGCAATGCCGACTACTTCCGGCTCAGCGGCACCAGCATGGCGACGCCTGCCGTCGCCGGAGCCGTCGCGCTCATGTTGCAGGAGCAAAACACGCTCACTCCAGACCAGGTGAAGGCTCGCCTGATGAAGACCGCTCACAAAATGGGTTTGATCTCCACATCGGCGTACGTTCCTCACCTATTCTGTTCCTTCATTGATTTCTACGACCTGTTTTCGGTCGGTTCGGGACTGCTCGACGTGCAGGACGCCATGACCAACACTGATCTGGCTCCTTCCAATGTCGGAGCGGCCCTGTCGCCGTCCGCGTTATACAACCCGACCACTCGCACGGTTTCGATCGTATACGGGAACTCCAGCGTAGCCAGCAATTCGGTGGTTTGGGGCAGTTCCGTAGTTTGGGGTAGCTCAGTAGTTTGGGGCAGTTCCGTCGTGTGGGGATCGTCCGTCGTCTGGGGTAGCTCGCTTCCCTGGAACGACAATACTACCAGCGCATTCAGCGTCGTGTGGGGATCAAGCACCGGCACCGCTTCAGCCACAAGTGTGGTCTGGGGTGCGTCGGTGGGCAACGCCGATGGCGCTTTCTCCGATGCCGGAGACGATGAACAATAGCTAGCCGTGTAACTCGAGAAGAAAGGAGACGATACTATGAACAACACACGGCAAACCAAGACCTTCATCGGAGCAATGATGGTGACAGGCCTCAGCATCGCCGGGTGGGCGAGTTTCGCGAGTCACACTCCGCATGCCTACTTCGCGCTGGCAGTCCTGGCGCTGGCTGCGGCAACTTCGCGAATGAAAGTGAAGCTGCCCGGAATCAACGGGAACATGTCGGTCAACCTGCCATTCCTTTTGACCGCAGCTGTGAATCTGAGTGCTGTCGAGGCAGTGGTGATTACATGCATCTCAACGATAGTGCAATGCTGGCCCCGAAAAGACGCTAAATTCAATCCGCAGCATATGGCTTTCAACCTAAGCATGATGGTTTTTGCCACCTCCGCGGCAAGCCTGGTTTTCCATGCAGTGGCTCAAAGCCCGGTACTGTGGAAATCTTCCGCGCTAGGGCTGGCCCTGGCCACCGTTAGCCTGTTCCTGGGACAAACTGTTCCGGTGGCAGGGATCGTTGCAGTCAGTGAGGCGAAGTCCCCCGTGAGCGTCTGGTTGAACCTGGCTCAACTTTCATTCCCGTACTACGTCGTTAGCGCGGGCGTGACTTCGATGGTCCAGGCGATGACGCCTCCTCTCGGATGGGGACTCGCGCTTGCGGTATTCCCGGTGATGTACTTCATCCACCGCTCTTATCGTCTGTACTTCAATGCGATGGTTGAAGCTCTTCGTCCTGAAGTTCTCGTCAGAGCGGCGGGCGCCGGAGCCTAACCGTAGTTCCAATCTCTTCAATCTGGTGGCACGGCGTTTTAAACGCCGCGCCACCTAACTTTTTATGTGTAACTCTCGCGACCCGTTCCCTTCATCTTCCGAGCACACGGGAGAATGCTGAGATGCCTCTCCGATATCTGTTGCGAAAATGAAATTGAGGAGAAGAAAGGGTTTTCAGGCGGAAGCGGCCGCTGCTTTTGGCGCCGAGAATACGAGCCATTCCAGACTTGCGAATGGCAGATAAAGGCTGGGGGCATCAATATTGGCCATTATGCTACCAGTACTCTCGCGTAAAGCCTGCACCATTTCATCGCTTTGAAAACAGAATCCGGTTTCATCCGTAGCGGCGATTATGCCGGGGAAGGCCCGGCTGAAAAGAGAAACTTTCACGACCACGCGCTTGCCCACAAGTTTAGCTTTGAACGAAGATGAGTCTGCCAGCGCCATATTCCTTCAGAAATGCCTCTGGGAATAGGTTGCAGCCCGCACTTCGATTGAACAAGCCCCGTTCAATATCTGCCGTTACGAGGGTAATCGGCCCAGGGGTCATTCCACCTCCTAGAGCGACCTCCTGCTCTTTAACGGGAACTCAGCACCTGGCGCGCTGGCATTGTCGCTCTAACTGACCGCCTGCCTTCAAATGGGGCCCCGCCCACAACGAACAGATTCCGAATGGGTTGAACTGCGCATTTCTTTGTTTCATTCGCCGTTGGCATCCGCCGGTGCATTGCATGCGGCGGTGAGGCCTCCAGGCCACCAGTTCCAATCGCCGGCAACACGAAGAAGCGCAGGTCCAATCACAATGCGAACGAGAGTTGCATCAATTAACACGGCTACCGCGAGCGTAAATCCGAGCATTTTCACCACCAGGAAGTTTCCGAAGGTGAAGGCCGCGAATACCACAATCATGATCGCGGCCGCGCTCGTAATCAGTCCTGCGGTTTTGGCCAGCCCCTCGGGGATTGCCTCCAATTCACTCAGACCGCTCCTCCTCGCTTCGAGGACTCGCGCGACGAGAAACACTTCGTAATCCATGCTCAGTCCGAAAACGATGGCAAAAGCGACGATGGGCACGATAGGAAATATGCTGCCCGTTCCCTCAGGAACTCCGAAAAAGCGACATCCGTGTCCGTCCTGAAACACCAGAACCAAGGCTCCGAAGGCGGCTGCAACTGAGAGCAGGTTCAGAGCAATGGCCTTCACTGCAGCGAAAAGCGATCGGAACCCGCCCAGAAGAGCAATAAGCGTTCCTCCCACCACCAGCGCGATTACCGAAACGAACCGCTCCCTGACAATGGTCTGATAGTCGGCAGTCAGCGCCGGGATGCCCCCAATGCGCAGGGTGGCGCCGGGTACTGACGTGAGAGCTTCCGCGCCACTCTTCCGCAGTTCCCGCACCCAGTTGACCTGATCGTTTAGGGAAACGGAAGTCGCGGGTAACACTTCAATCAAAGCCGCCCGCCCATCGCGACTCAGGAACGATCGACGAGTATCGCGCGAGAGGTTGCCGAGGCCAGACCGGTCACTCTCGGCTATCGTCGTCAGGGAGATTACGCGGTCGGAACGAGGGTCGCTCGCGAGCCGCTTGCTGATACGATCAAGTGCGTTCCAGCCCGCGTCCGTTTGCGCAATGGAATCCGTTGGAAGTTCGAGAATCACGCGCAATGAGTACACCATGCCAACCCGATCCATCTTTTCAAGGGCGTGAAGCGCGCGAACCGATTCCGCCTGTGACGGCAGCCAATCCCCTTTGGGGACGTTGGTGTCGAAGCGCGCGGCCTGCGAGGCGAGCAGAAGCAAAGGGGCGCCTGCCAGAAAGATGGCGAGCCAGGGATGTGCAACAATCACTTTCCCCCATCGCCTCCAGCGGTTCTCCGTGCGGGCTGCCCGATGCTGATCCCAACTTGCAATAAATGGCACCCGGCCAGCATTGATTCGCGGACCGAGAGCTGCCAACAGTGCGGGAACGAGAGTGTTCGCCAGCAACACACTCATTCCTGCAACCAGGAATCCCGCCACACCGATGGAACGGACTTCGCTGATAGGGACGGTCAAAAGGGCCAGGAATCCGATGGCCACGGTCGCGGCTGAAATCAGGAGGGTACGGCCTGCCTGACGTGCCGCGAGGGCCGAGGCCTTGGCTCCGTTTTGCTCGGTGGCAATCGCTTCCCGGAAGCGGCTCACCATCAGAAGCGCGTAGTCGATTCCTAAGCCCAGCCCAAGCATCGTGGACAGATTCTGAACCAGGATGGACAAGTGCCAACGCCGAGCCAGGAACCCTGCAATCGCCAGAGCGCTGGCGATGGCAAGCTGACCAACGGCTACTGGAATCAGGGCCGCAACCAAACTTCCGAAAGCCAGCAACAGAAGCGCCAGAGTGCCAGGAATCACGAGACTCTCAGCGTGTTGTACGTCGTCGGCGCTGGCTTTGCGAATGTCGAAATTAAGTGGCGTCTCTCCCGTCAGTTCGAGCTTCACCGCCGGATAGCGGCCCCGGAACTGGTTTTGAAGAGAGTTCTCCAGTTCGTGAAGCTTAGGGACAAGAGACTCCACGGGCCCTTCGGTCGAGGCGAGTCCCACCAGAATAAAAGTTCCTCCTCCCTTGCCCAGGAAAATCGGATCGCGAAAATCCAGATGGGACACAACTCCGGACACTCCGGGTTCCTCTTGCAGAGCCTTTTCGATTGTGGTTAACGCTTGCTCGCCCTCCTCAGAGTCTGCAGGAGGGAGTCCCTGAATCACCAGGACCACGCGGTCAACGAATGGCGAACGAAAGCGCGTGGCCAACTCCTGCGGGATCCGTCCCGCTTCGCTGCCTTCTATGCGTGTTGCAGTCTCCAGATGGCGCTCGGCGTGAAAGGAAAATGGAACCAGCACAAGGACGGCGACGAGGACGACCCCGGACAGCCAGAAACGGCGCACATGCATGAGATTCATAGTGTCACGCGAAATCGGGGAGTGGGCTAATCCCAATCACTCAAAATCGTTACTAAAGAGATTCACATCCCGCACGGAGGCCAGTTCGGGCTTCCGGGCCAAACCTTCATTTGAAAGCTGCGTCTCCGACTAACCCGTGCGGACGGGATTCCCATTTCGAACGGGTTCGTATTATTGTTTGTACAGATATATAGCGTCAGGAGGACCATTGAACAAACTCGTGTTGCTCGGGTTGTTTGCCGCCCTTCAAATTGGTGCCGCAGACCCCCGCACCGGCTCCTGGACGCTCATCTCTGCCCAATCTTCCCTGGATCCCCCCAATAAACTCTCGATCACACGTCTCCAAGCTGAAGTGCACATAGTGATTTCAGGCGAGACGCACATCGATTTTAAGGCCAAGTTGAACGGACATGAAGGGTCCGTACCAGGCAACGCGGCATTTAATCAAATCGAACTGCGGAGGATCGACAAGCATCAAGTAGAAATCAAAGAGAAGAAGGATGGCGCCCTGGTGGCCACGATTCGTGACAAACTGTCGAGTGATGGTAACGAGCTGACGAGCAGGACTTCACGGAGCGGCCGCGACGACCGGATCACCGTGTGGACCCGGACGGGAGGAAAGAAGGCGGCCAATGACTTATTCGCCGGTGAGTGGACTCAGGATCTGAGTAAGACGCGGTTGAGGCAAGGGATGGCGCTCAAGATCGAGCCGGCTGGAAAGGATGGGGTCCACTTCTCGGGTGACTTCAGCTACAGCGCCCGTTTTGACGGTAAGGAATATGATCTGAAAAACTCCATCAACGATACCGTGACCCTTCAACTTGTGGACTCTCACACGGTCGATTCGATTTACCGGCGAGGTGACCAAGTCACTCAAACGGATCGCTGGGTGGTCTCCGCCGACGGAGCAGAAATGACGCTAACCACGACAGGCACGTTGGAAACCGCTCAGCAAATCAAAGAGACAATGGTATTTCGGAAACATTAACCTCACGGTGCCACGCCCGATGCGTCCGCGCCGGTGAACGCCTCACGGCAGTTACCCACGGCGCTGAACTCACGAGCCGCAACCGAGATGATTCCCTTTCGCTGCATGAATCGCAGGATGCCATTGACCGTATCTTCGAGGGACGGATCCGGCTTTCCCCATGCGGAAGCATCTCGAGCTGCCTGATAGCAGGCACTGTCATAGCGTTTGAATTCCATCGCCGAGATGTTATCCACCGAGTTCACCAAGAAATCCAGCAGCGGAAAGAGGAGATCTTCTTTCCTGCACCTACGGATCAGCTCGGGAACAAAGTCGGCTAGACTAAACACTTCAAACTGCCGGCCGGTCGCCTTTGTAATGAGACCGGTAATATCCAGCATGTTCGCGTAATCGTCCCTCACAACGTGATACGTCTTGTTCTCCGTGCCGGCAGTTGCGGAAATCGCAACGATATTGTTCGCCGTGATGTCTGCGGGAACGAAACTCACCTGGTTCAGGGCATCGACTCCAATGCCGTGATTCACCATGAACGCAACTAAACGAACGGCGATGTCGAAGTTGTTGCCTCCGCCGGTAATGGAGGGGCTCACCAGTGCGGGCCGGAAGATCCGAGTAGTAAGCCCTCGGCGGCGCGCGTCCATAATCACTTGCTCCGATACCCACTTGGACTGGCTATATCCAAAATCGAGAAGCTCCATATTCTCGTTGAAGTCGGTCTCATACAGAACTTTCTTAACGGCCCAGCCAAATATGAAGGTAGTCGAGACGTAATTGAAGCTCTTGGGCTGCCCTTCGAACGCCAGTCTCAAGACTTCATTCGTCCCAAGCACGTTCGCGTCACGCATCCGGTCATAATTGAGCAGGTAATTTACGGTTGCGCCGTTATGGAACACCGTATCGATTTCATTCGCCAGGAAATCCCAGTCCTCCCGCGTCAATGCCAGACCCTTCTGGCCAAGATCTCCGCAAACCGGAATCACGCGGGCCTCGAACATCTCCATCAGTTCCGCCGAGCACGGCCCCATCGATTCCATCGCCGCCCTCAGTCTCTGCCTGCCCTGACGCTCCTCGGACGCCCTGACAAGAACGTGGATCTTGGCATGCGTTTGTTCCAGCAGGCTTTTCACGAGGAACGGTCCGATGAAGCCAGTACCGCCGGTGAGCAGAACGTTACTTAGAGTCGGAGTTTCGGGCAACAACCCAGGCGCCGGAGGTTCGAAGATGAGCGTCCTGTCGTTGCTCATCATCAGTTGTTCCGCCGCGCGCTGCTCTTCGCGGAAAGCGGCCAAGGACTGCCGCAGCGGAACCAGCGCTTCTTCGGGAGCATGCTCGAGTTGTTCGGCCAGTCGAAATAATTCGGCTACGCTGACACGCTGAATGAGACCGATATCGACCTGCCGCGCCAGCATTTCGGCGTCTTTATTTTTTAAGAGTTCCTTGATCTCGTGCATGAACACAACAAGATCCATGGAATCCAGCCCTGCTTCGACGAGGTTGTATGATTCCGTGCCCGTCAGGTTGTAACGGGCTTTCAATACGTCGAAAGGCGACTGGCCTGCAGAACCTGATGTTGACGGTTCAACGTCCTTCTCCCGCGAAAACTCGGACAGTACGGTAAATTGACCTTGCAACCACATGTGCTTTGTTTTGTGGCGCATGATCTTGCCCGAACTGGTTCTCGGTATCGCACGGGGTGCGATAAAAGAAATCAGAGCTACTTCCACGTTGAGGTAATTCCGGACCGCGGCTGCAATCTTCAACGCATCGGGAAGCGCCTTTGGATTTTTAACCTCGGCGACGATGGCCAGCGCCGGCTCGCTCTCTTCATTAATCTGAAACGCGGCAACGCAATTCGTCCGGATCAGTCCGGAAGCTTTCTCCACCACTGCTTCGATATCCTGCGGGTAGTAGTTTTGCCCGCGGATAATAATCATGTCCTTGATACGGCCGCAAACGAAGAGTTCGCCGCCGTGTAAGAAACCCATATCGCCGGTGCGAAGGTAGCCATCGTCGTAGGGACTGTCATCCACCAGCCGGGCATGAAACAGCTTCAGCGTCAGTTCCGGATTATTCCAGAATCCCGGGCACTTACTGCCCCCGGCGATCCAAATCTCGCCAATTCGACCGGACTCCAGAGCGACGTGCTTCTCTGGATCCACGATCTTTACCGTGAGGCCCGGCAGTGGAGTTCCGCAGCTGACAATCTGAGTTGCCGCGCCGATTTCCGAAACCTCTGTAGTCATGCGGGCCTTCCCCCGCGCAACAGCGTTCTTGTTAACCGAGATAATATTGCGGCCCCCAAGCGACACCGCGAGAGTGTTTTCCGCCAGCCCGTATGCGACAAAAAAGCTTTCCGACTTCAGTCCATGAGGCTGAAAGGCCTCCAGAAACCGCGTATACGTGTCCGGTTTGACGGGTTCCGCCGCCACCATCAGCAACCTGAGTGAGCTCAAATCGCAACCCTCCAGGCTCTCCTTCGAAACCCTCCCGGCACGCAAGCAATAATCGTAGGCGAAGTTTGGCGCCGCCGAGGCGCTGGCCTCATAAGTCTTGATCGCGTCGAACCACAGGGTGGGGCGCTGAATGAAATCGTTTGGAGCGAAGCCGTAGGTCGTGCCACCCGTGAGCGCGGGATACAGGTAGCACCCAATCAGCCCCATATCGTGATACTGGGGAAGCCAGGATACAACTACCGGATCGGGATGGTCGATCACGAGCGGGCAGTTATGCAATATGTTCTCGTGCGTAACCATCACGCCTTTAGGATCTCGAGTCGACCCCGACGTGTACTGGAGAAACAGAATCTTTGAAGCGCCGTTGAAAGTTTCGTCTGAGACCTTATCGACGAAGTCTTCCGTTACAAGCCAACGCAGACTGGAAATGTAGTCGACGTCTACTCCGGATGCCGAGACTCCGCTTCTGGCAAGATTTGTCCTCAGGGATCCTAGGTAGTCTTTGCTCGTCAGAATGCCCGCTGCCTGGCAGTCCTTTGCGATGTGGACCATTTTGTACAGGGCGCTCTGGAAACCACGAGAGTTCGGGGGATAGACGGGCACAGGGATTAACCCGGCGCGCACGCAGCCAAAGAACGCGCAAATCATCTCGAGCCCCGGCGGGTAGGCGAGCAGAAGACGGTCCTGCGACAAGAACCCGTGCTCCTTGCGCAAATGTCCGGCGATCACCTTAGTTCGGTGGAGAAACGACTCGTAGGAGTAGCCTCCTATCGGATGGCCGTTCACATCAATGTAGGAATAGAGAACTCTGTGAGGGTGCTGATCCCCTAGACTGTCCAGCTTGCCTAAAATCGAAGCTATCATAGATTCGGATCGGTCTCATGGCGGTGCACCGCCATTCGCTAACCTCCTACGTTGAATGAGAAGATTCCGTAATTAAGAGAACAAAAGTCTCGCTGCTCCCCGTGCGCAGGGGCAGACCGACTTCGAGAACAGAGGCACAGCCATTCCCAAGACCATGCGTGTCTCGGTCCAGTGAACGAACCCCCGCCCGCGTCGGATCGTCCGACTCAAAGCATCTTGATTCCATACTCCACAGAGCGGTGATCTTATCAGAGATGTGTGATGTTAACAGAGATTTTGAAACCTGGGAAGGAGAGTCAGCCCTTGTCATAGCGAGAACATGAGCCGTTACGCCCGCTCCCGGTGATCCGAAATTTCCTTGCTCTCACTTAAGTTTTAGGGCTAACATCGGTTTCTAGTGTCTGCGCCGAGGGCTCGTCTGGCCAACAGAAATTCGTCACAGGCGTGATCGACCCTGGGCAACCCGTTCCGAGATGTCTGGGACGGCCTAACATCATCGTAACAGTTACATCCGAGACAAGGCGGTTATTAGTCTGAACCCGGAGATTGATGATCTTGTTCCATCTGAGGCCGCGCTGCGGCACTCGGTCTTAGACCCGGCGTCTGCGTCTTCATTCCCTAAAGTTTTACGCCGCCGCCTCGACGATTTCTTTTCCGACGGTAACATTTCTCCCAAAGCCGACGGTACCATGTGGGTCAAAATCGCGGTGGGGCTGGCAGTGCTGGCGGGCAGCTGGATTGCTCTTTACACGCACCAGCCGGATTCATGGAGGTTCGTTGGCCTCTACCTTCTTAATGCCATCGCACAGACTTTCCTTTTACTGAACATCGCGCACGATAGCAACCACAACGCCATCTCATCGGTGCGGTCTGTAAACAAAGCCTTGAACTACGTTTTCGATGTCTGCGGAATCAGTTCGTACATGTGGCGGATCCTCCATCATCGAGGCCACCACTCCTGTATCAATCTCCACGGTGAAGACGACGCACTTACGGGGCGCCGCGTCTTACGATTTACGCCCCACGAACCCAGGGCGCGGCTGCAGCGGTTCCAGCACATCTATGCGCTGTTCCTTTACGCGCTATTTTCTCTCGATTATGTATTTCTGAGGGACTTTGAGTGCTTCTTCTTCCCGTCCCACGACTATCTGAAACAGACCAAGCATCCGGTACGAGAATACGTCATCCTGTTTGCAGGTAAAGGATTTTACGTCACCTACATGCTGATCTTGCCGGTCGTGTTACTGGGGAAATCGCCTTTGCTGGTCGCTTTGGCTTTCGTGCTGGCCCATTTGATCATCGGCTTGAGCGTAGCCCTCGTATTCCAGACCACGCACTGTATCGACAGTACCTACTTTCCCTTGAGCCGCAGCGAGTTTGACAACGGGATCTATCACATATTCGCGACAACAGCCGACTACGCGACGACGAAGCCACTCGTCGGTTGGCTTGTTGGCGGGCTCAATCACCATATCGTCCATCATCTGTGCCCTTTTGTTTGCCACACTCACTATGCTTCGCTGACCAGAATTGTAAAGGAGACCGCCGAGGAGTATGGCGTTCCCTATCGGCAACATCCCACAATGAGACGCGCAATCAAGCATCATTTGCTACTTTTGAAGCAATTGGGGAACGAAGACCAATTTTCGAGT
>Ga0222749_10000253_pt1 | contig 34056 bp, 34 predicted proteins | sample IncBWH2Mmetat_FD_197234 | JGI IMG/M metagenome (GOLD analysis project Ga0222749, IMG submission 197234) | Metatranscriptome of lab incubated forest soil microbial communities from Barre Woods Harvard Forest LTER site, Petersham... | ecosystem: Environmental > Terrestrial > Soil > Temperate... | reverse complement strand
CGCAGGCGCGGCAAAGGACGCGGTCGCCGGAGCGGAAGGCGCGTCCCTGGTCGAGATCGACCCCGGTCACGCGGATCTGGCAGCCGGCACAGTAGACGATTTCCATTGGCGTATATATTATGCACCGCGGGGCCGGGACGGCGGCGGAAAACCTGGGAGGCAGGTCGGGCCGGCGGTCGGACCTTCACGCCGGGGGCGGGGCACCGTCCCGACGCGGGGGGACCGCGACCAGGAGCGCTCAGCGCGCGGGCTTCACCCAGACGGGACTGGACCAGGCCATCTCGTCGTCCGATTGGATCACGCGGATGTAGTACCACTGCTCGGCAGTCTGCGAGTCCCAGTCGGGGTCGGTCCAGCGGATCCGGTGCTCGTTCGCGTTGAGCGGCTTGTCCACCCCTCCCTCCGCGTGGAGCACCTTGGAGCGGCCGAGGATTTCGACCGACCGGATCGGCGCCGCGCCCCGCACGAAGACCTCGAGGGTGGGCGCCTCCTTGGAGGCCCACTCCTCGCCCATGAAGTGGTCCCCGCTCTTCATCTCGAGCACCAGGCCGTACGCCGTCGATCCGTAGCACCGCCGGTCGTAAATCGCCTGCCAGATCGCCTCGCGCGTGTTCTCCGGGGCGTACACGCAGGCGTAGGCGACCCCGTACCCGTGGTCGCTGCTCGCGATCACCCCCACGTGAAATCCCTTCTCCAGGGCGTTCCAGTAGAATCCCTTCTTGTTGCGCGTATTGCTGAATTCGCGCGGGCAGCCCGGATGTTCGTAGGATCCGCGGCAGGCCTGAAAGATCTCGCAGACCCTTTGGAATCGGTCGTTCTGCACGTCCCAGGCCGTGCCCATCGTCGGATCGGCGCCCGTGTGGGGAATCGTGATGGCCTTCACGCGGTTCTCTTCGAGCACCTTCCATCCTTTCGCGAGCGTCGAGGAGGCCGCGATGCTCCGGTCCAGCCGCTGGGTCGGTCGGGCGGGAAAGACGGTGTTGTGATGGCCATGCGGGAACCCCAGCGACCACTCCAGGTTGTACAGCACACTCATGAAGCCGGGGATGTGGTAGAGGTCCGCCAGCTTCTGCTGCTTCCACCAGTAGTAGTCGATGACGTCGTACCCCGTCTGGCGCGGATCCTCGGCGTGGTCGCTCAGTCCGAAGAAATCGTAGCGGCAGATGTCGGTGCCGTAGCGGTAGAGGTCGTCGGGGGTGGGCTCCCCACCCTGGCTGCATCGGGACACGTTGGAGTGCCGGTGGAGGTCGCCGAAAAGGAGATGGGAGGTCTTGCCGGCGATCTCCGTCGCGTAGGGCTTCATTCGGGGGCGGGGCTGGAGGGGATGATCATCGAGGGCCCCCGCCGCCGCCAGCGAGGCGCGCTCCGGGCCGGGCCCCTGGGCTTCCGCCGTCGCCAGGTAGGTTTCGCCATTCCAGCCCCGACGACTGTCGAAGTCCCGGTGGTGGTCGTGGGGCTGGGACTCGTCCGCGGCCGCCGCTTTCGCGCCCCGGCCGATGTGGGCGCCTCGGTGCTCGCCCCCGTAGGCGACCCGGATGCCGTCGGGGGACGTCGCCAGGCCGGGTTCTTCGAGGTAGCCGTCCGCGTCCGCGAAGCGGACGGGCTCCTGCCACCGCCCCTGGCGGAACGGGCGTCCCAGCAAGTCCCAGTAGTAGCCAATCCCCCCGACGTTCGCCGCCCGGCGGAGCGCCCGGTGGAAGAGCCACGGCTCGCCGGCGGGCCCGACGGCGATCTTCGCCATGCCGCAGTGGGCGATGAGATACCCCTTGGGCGCCGTGATCTCCTCGCGGGGCTTGCCGGGGATTCGGACGGTGTCGCCGTCGAGGACCCTTACGTCGATGGACGATTTCGCCCCGGCCTTGCCGTGGGTCTCGTCCATCCCCTTCTTCAGGTTCGCCCCCGTGATCGTGGTGCGTCCCGAGCTGGCATGATGGGGGATGACGACCACGTCCCAGCTGGCCCAGACCGTGCCGTCGGGAGAAGCCGCGATCGAGGGATGGAGGTCATACTCCCCCCGCGCCGAGATGCGACGAGGTTCGGCCTCGCCTCGCTTCCAGTAGATGTCGTAGTCCCCGTCCTGGAAGCCGCACCAGACGGCGTGGACGAGACCTTTCGAGTCGAACGCCACCCCGGGGTCCCAGCCGTCGATGCCGGGGCTATTCACCGCCCGGGGGACGGACCACGCCTTGCCGTCCCAGGTCCTCAGGTGGATGTCGTACGCCTTGCCGGTGTGAATCTGGTAGACGACGGCGGCGCGACCGTCGGGAGCGGCCGCGATTTCCGGGTTCTGGTGCGCGCGAGGCTCCTCGGGGAGGAGGCGCGCCGCCGGCGACCAGACGCCTCCCGCGAACCGGCTGTGCCAGATCGAGGAGACTCGATCGGGCTCGGAGGTTGTCCAGACGCACCAGACTTCGTTCCCGGAGGCCGCGAGCGCCGGGCGGATGTATTGTCCGGGCCGGGGCGAGAGGACCTGGGGCGGGGCGGCCGACCCGTTCCGCCTTCCGGCCACGACCACTTCGTCCGCCTCGTGATTCTTGAAGCGGATCCAGGCGGTCCACGTCGTGCCGTCGGCGGTTTCCGCGACGGCGGGCTGATTGTCGTACGTGCCGCCCGGGGAGAGGCGGGAGGCCTGGATCACGGGAAGTTCGGGGGCGGCCCCGAGGGGTTCGGCGGCCTTCGGACCCGGGGTCTTCTTCTTTTTGGCGTCCTGCTGGACGAAGGCGAGCGCACCGACGGCGAACCAGGCCGTCAGACCGAGGGTGCTCAGCAAGGACCGTTTGTCGCCAAGAATGCGGCGCATGGGGGCTCCTCGGGACTGGATGATGTGCGAACACCCCCGGGGGGGCTTTGTTGTGCATCAATCGATCGGACGCGGGTCCGCGCCCGAGGACCCAGGGGGACCTGACGAGGGAAGGTTGATCCCGCGGCTCCGAGGCTTCTTGCGACGGACCGTTCCATAGCGTCGGGTCGGACCCGAAGGGGCGAGCTTGACGGGGGCGGATCTGGAGCCGTCCCCCGGGGCCTGGACGTCACCGTTTCAAGGGAGGGGTTTCCCGATCCAATCCGCGGCCCGCTCCCTCGGGAGTTCTCGTTCGCCGCGCGAACCCCGCAGCGGGTCCCGCGGAACTCGGGCTCCTCCTCTTGGGAGGACCACGATCAGGGGGTGCCCGCCACGCCGGGGAGCAACCGGTCGATCGTCGTGCCCACGAGCGTGCGCGCAGCGGCCCGATCCTTGGCTTGCGCGATCACCCGCCCCGCGACATTCAGGGCTCCCTGGAGCATCTGGGCGCTCGCCTCGATGGCGGGGTCGTCCCCCCGAAGGTCGCGAAGCTGCTGGACGAAGAACCCGAGCACGAATTCTCGATTCAGCTTGCACCACTCCTCCCATCCGAGCACCGCGGGCGAATCCAGCACGACGATGCGTCCCACTTCGTCTTCGGTGCAGGCGTCAAGGTAGGCGTGACAGGCCGCCCGGAGCCCGGCGAGGCCGCCCCCCGGCCCCTCTGCGGCCCGAATCAGGCGATCGCGAATCCCCTCCTCGATCCGCTCGACCACCGCCCGGAAGATCTGCTCCTTGTCCCGGAAGTGGTGGTAAAGCGCGCCCTTGGTGAGGCGGGCGGCCTGCGCGATATCATCGACCGACACGTCAGGATACCCGCGCCGGGAGAAGAGGCGCCGCGCCGTGGCCAGGAGCGTCTCGTGCGTCGCCCCAGCCTTCCGATCTCGCGACGCACTTTTCTTGACAGACATACTGTCGGTATGTTTAATTCATACCGCTGGTACGTAAGATAACATGACCCGAAAGGAGTCGCAATGCCGAAATACGTGATTGAGCGCGACTTGCCGGGCGCCGGTAAGCTCTCTCCCGCCGAGCTGAAGGCGCTCTCCCAGACCTCGGTCGGCATCCTGCGCGACATGGGCCCCCAAATCCAGTGGATTCAAAGCTATGTCTCCGACGACAAGGTTTACTGTGTCTACAACGCCCCCAACGTCGAGCTGATCCGGAAGCATGCGGACTGCGGGGGATTCCCGGTCACCCGGATCTCCCAAGTGAGGACGATCATCGATCCGATCACCGCCGAGACGTGACGGTCCCGGGTCGCCCGGGGAGGGCGTCCCCACCGGGACCGCCTCCGGGGGACTGGGGAGGGAGGGCCCCCGCACTCCATGAACCAGGACGTTCCAGCGTTTGGCATGAGGATACTACCGGCTACGGAGGAATGATGAAGAAGATCGTGGTGCTGGGTCTCTTGGCGGGGTTCGTGGGTGCCGCCGGGTGCGCGGGGTCGGGCCAGTCGGAACATTCGATGACGATGGCCAAGGCGAAGGCGCCCTACGTTCTCAAGGGGGAGGAGGTCGAGGGGTGCGAGTGCACGAGCGTCTGCCCCTGCGTGTTTGCCAACGACGACACGTTCGGGGATTGCCGGGGGACGATTGCCTGGCACATCAAGGAAGGCCACTACGGATCCACCGACCTGAGCGGGATCAGCTTCGCGGTGGCGCTCTTGAAGACCGGCAAGAACGTGACCAAGGCCATGGGAAAATGGGAGGGGGTGATATACGTCTCGAGCAAGGCGACGCCCGAGCAGAAGGCCGCCATCGTGGATTTCGCCAGTACCAACTGGGGGAAGGCCTTCGCCAAGGTCGAGGTCAAGAGCGAGCCGATCGACTTCCACATGGAAGCGAATCGATTTGAGGTCAAGATCGGCAAGATCGCCGTCCTCAAGACGGCGCCCCTGAAGGGAGCGGACGGAAAGGCCCCGGCGATCGAGCACGCCGCCTTCGCCCTCATCCCGGTGCTCCACTGTGCAACCTCCGTCGAGAACACCTACGCCGATGGCGCCGGCAACACCTGGGATTTCAAGGAGCGCAACGCGTTTTTTGGTCCCTTCAGCTACAGCGGGGAATAAGCTCACCCATCCAGGGGGATGCCGGCCCCGGCCGGCATCCCCGTTCTCCCCCCCCCAGCGGCTCCCGCCTCCTATTCGTATCGTTCGAGGCCAGAGCATCATCATCTTGGATGTTCCTTCGCGCGAAGGTGGGGGTTCCCCCGCCGGCTTTCGGTTAGATTTCATGGCTCATTTGCAGGTCAGCGCCGAATACTGGCTGGATGGAGAGTATGACGACGGAAGACAATCTTTCTCTACGGCATGAAGAGTACATGAGGCGCTACATGGGGGCGCAGGGCTCGCTGCGCGCCTATGTCCTTTCCATCGTTCGGGACTTTCACCTGATGGAGGATGTGCTTCAGGAGGTGGCGGTCACAGCATGGCGTTCCTACGGCTCCTACGATCCTTCCCGTTCGTTTCTCGCTTGGGTCCTTGGGATCGCGCGGAACAAGGGCATCGATGTCGTGCGTGCCAAGAAAGCCAGTGTCCTGCTCCCCGACGACGTGATTCATCAATTGGCGCAGGACGCCTCGGTCCTCTCCGAAGAGATGATCGAGAGGCGCAAGGCTCTGGCGGGGTGTGTCCGGAAATTGACGCCGACCCTGCGCTTCATTCTGCATCTGCGGGTGGATGAGAACCTGGGCGTGCAGGAGATCTCGTCCCGCGAGGGGAAATCCCCTAACGCGGTCCGAAAGATCCTTGCTCGCGCCCGCGCGTTTCTTGCTGAATGCACGGGCCGCACCCTGACGCTGGGAGCAGGCTAGAGATGGATCGCGAACGGCTCGAGGAGCTAATTTCCGACTACCTGGAACAGGCGCTGACTCCCGAGGAACTCGAGGAGTTGACCCAGGAGTTGCGCGCGCATCCGGAGGCCCGTCGGCTCCTCCTGACGGCGGCGGATCAAGACTTGGCGGTTCAGGAGCTGGCCCGTTCGCTCCACCGCTCGTCGACATCGGCTCGGAGTCGCAAAGCGCCGAGCAGCTGGCGTGGCCTCCGCCCCCCGCATGCCCAAACCGCACCGGCGTACTGGGTGGCGGCGCTGGCGGCAGGAGGTGTCCTCCTCGCCGCGGCATTCTTCTTCGCCTCGGGGCCGCCGGGATCGGATTGGGCAAAACCCGAGAACGGGAGCGAGGCGCGGGCGCGCGCGTCGAAGGACGCCGAAGCCCGGAGAATCGCCGAGCGGGAGAAGTCGGTTCGCGAGCGGGATCTTGGGGAGGCCGAGGCCAGGCGCCTCGACCAAGAGGCTCGCCTCAAGGGAATCGAGCGGAGGCGGGAGGAGATCGCCCGCTCGGCAGCTCAGCCCGGAGGGGATCCTCGGGAGCAGGAAAAGCGCAACGCCGAGGAGAAGCGGCTGGCAAACGACAAGGAACGGATCGAGAGGGAGATGACGGAGGCGGTCGAGCGGGCCAGGAAGACCGGACGGCCGACGCCGACGGAGCATCCCGAGCAGGAGAAGCCTGCCCAGGCCCAAGAGCCTCCGGAGAATCCGAAGGCACCCCAGGGAACGGTGGCCGTGGTCGCGACGGTGGAGCGGGTGGAAGGAGATGTGTCCATCGTCGGGAAAGAGGGAAAGACCCCGGCCCGAGCGACTCAGGGGATTTCGGCGGGGCAGGGGGTGAAGACCGGGCCCAAGAGTCTCCTCGTGCTGAAATACCTGGATGGGACGCGCCTGGAGGTCGAGGGTGAGTCGGTGGTCCGGGAATTCGCGGAGGAGGGAGGGAAGCGTCTTTTCGTCGAGAAGGGCGCGGTGAAGGCGCTGGTGGCGAAGCAACCCAAGGGCCAGCCGATGGTGATGGCCACGCCGCACGGGGAGGCGACGATCCTGGGGACAATGCTCCGGCTGGTGGTGGATACGGACCCCAAGAAGGGGACGAGGCTGGAGGTGGAGGAGGGGAAAGTCGAGCTCAGGAGCAGAGTGACCGGGAAGACCGTGGAGGTGGTGAGCGGACACTATGCGATGGCGGCGGCGGGAGCGGATCTCGTGGCCCGAGCGGACGCCTCCAGCCAGGTTTCCCGAAAGGGGCTGGCCCTGTGGGTTCGGGCCGACCAGGGGGTGACCCTGAACGGCTCCGCGGTCTCGGCGTGGGCCGATGGTTCGGGGAGCGATCGCCACGCCGTACAGCCCGTGCCCGCCCAGCAGCCGACCTTCGTCCCCGACGCCGTCCAAGGCCATCCGGCCCTTCGATTTGACGGTGTGGACGACTGCCTCACGTTTCCCTGTCCGGTGACCAAACTTCCGGGGATGACGATCTTCCTCGTTGCTTCCACGCTGGAGGAGCGATCGGGCGGGATCACCCGTGCGGGAAACGCCGCGCTTACCTGGCGGGAGATGGAGAATTTCGGCGTGGTCTTCTTGACCCCCTTCCAGACGAAGGTTCACTTCGGCTTCGGGACCGGTCAGGCCCCAACCGTTCAATCCTATGTCCGGCCGGCGACCCTGGATCGGGCGTATTCCCTCACGACCGCGACCAAGAGCCTCGCCGAACAGGTGCTTTTCGTGAACGGGCGGGAGTGCCTGCGGCTCAGCGGACAGAACCGGCCCATCGGCAAGTGCGAGGAGACGGGGAGAATTGGGCAGGGCATGGGCGATCTGGTCACCCACCGGCGTTTCCCCGGAGAAGTGGAGGGCGAGTCCTATTTCTCCGGTGAGATCGCGGAGATCCTGGTCTATTCACGCGCCCTTGCGGACTCCGAACGCAAGGTGGTCGACCAGTATCTTCTCGGAAAGTACCTCTTGAAGTAACCCGGCGGAAATCATGGGGGTCGGGCGAGCCACCCTTCCGCACCCACGTCGGTGCCGGAGACCTGAAGAGGATTTTTCGGGGCGAGCCATCTACCTTGGGAGGTTGAGATGAGATGGGTTCTCAAAAGGGTTCGCATGGCAGCCGCCACGGTGGCCGTCGCCTGGTCGGTTGCGTTGGCTTCCGCCCCGCCCCCTTTGCCCGCTCCCGTCGCGAGTTACTCAACCAGCTTCACCCTGACCGAAAACCCAATCTCGGAGGGCGGGGCATGGTCGAACAACGGCCTGGATTGGACGACGGTTCAGACAGAGAATGGATATGCCCATGGCACCCAGCCCGGAACGGGGGCCTACACCGATTCGTACGCTCATCTGTCCGGATTCACGGCCGACCAGGAAGCCCAGGCGGTGGTCTTCCACGACCCCAGCAAGACCGGCGGCACGCAAGAAGTTGAACTGTTGTTGCGATGGACGGATTCAGCCCACGTCGCGCGGGGCTATGAGTGCAATTTCAGCTACGGGGGTGGCTATGCGCAGATCGTCCGCTGGAACGGTCCGTTAAGCGATTTCACGTACTTGACGCAGGTGTCCCTCGGCCGAGCGCTGATGACCGGCGACGTGGTGAAAGCGCAAATCGTCGGGAACGTCATCACCATTTTTTTCAACGGCAACCAGATCAATCAGGCCATCGATTCAACCTGGACGACCGGCCAGCCGGGCATGGCTTTCTGGAAGGGGAGCTCATCGGGGCCCAATACGGCTCTCGGCTTTTCGAGCTACACGGCGACCTCGCTGGGGAGCGGTGCCCCGGTGTCGCCCAGCATTACCGCCCAGCCTTCCAACCTGACGGTGACGGCAGGGCAGACCGGGACGTTCAGCGTGACGGCGACGGGCACGCCCGCGCCCTCCTATCAGTGGCAGAGAAGCAACGATGGCGGGACTAACTGGAGCCCGATCGGAACCAACAGCTCGTCCTATACCACCGCGGCCGCGGGGGTGACGGATAACGGAGCCCAGTTCCGGGCGATCGTGAGCAATACCGCCGGGAGCGTCACGTCGGCTTCGGCAACGCTCACGGTGACAAGCGCAGGAGGTGGAGGAGGCGGCGGGGGCACGACCCCGGGGCCCGTGTCCATCGATTCGGGCGGAGGGGCGGTGGGAGCCTTCGTGGCCGATACGGATTTTAGCGGGGGGACCACATCATCCACCACCGCCACCATCGATCTAAGCGCGGTGGCGAATCCAGCACCGATCGCCGTCTATCAGTCGGAGCGATGGGGTGCCTTCACGTATGCGATTCCGGGGCTAACGGCCGGGGCGTCCTACACCGTGCGGCTCCACTTTGCGGAGATCTATTGGACCAAGGCCGGCCAGCGGCTCTTCAATGTAGCGATCAATGGGACGAAGGTGCTCTCGAACTTTGACATCGTGGCGACCACCGGCGCGTCCGAGAAGGCGAATGTCCAGCAGTTCACGGTCCAGGCCGATGGAAGCGGTACGATCGCGGTCGACTTTTCGCAGGGTTCTGTCGACTGGCCAAAAGCGAGCGGGCTTGAAATCATCGCCGGCGCAGGAAGCGGCGGAGGGGGAGGGGGAGGGAGCGGCGGAGGAGGGACTCCGGCTCAGGCTTCAAGCGGGGGAGGGGGTGGATCAAAAACCTGCGGAGCCACGGGCTTCGAAACATTGATTCTCGCGGCGCTCCTCTTTCTCCGAAGATCCCGAAGCCACCGCTAGAAGCGGGCGTCCTGCCGCCCCCCACCCCCCTGGCGTGTTCGCCCCGATCGGCCGCAGACCGGCCAGGGCGGGGCGGGGCGGGGGGGCGCGATCCCGATGACGAAGGGCAACCGACCTAACCCTGGTGCTCCGAATTGCCGGATGACTTCATCCCGGGTGAGCCCGCCGTAGCGTCGGAACCGCCCCACCCGGCGAGGACGCACCACAGTTGAAGCACTCCCGCGGCCCACTGGAGGGTTGCGATCAGCTCGTATCTCTCGTGCAATAGCTCAAACGGTTCCCGGCTGACGATCACCCGTAGCTTATAATCCAATAGCCCGTCGAACTTGGCGTGAAGGACGAGGAGAGCGGCTGTTGCGGCCATGAGCAACATCCACGTTCCCACCGTTCCCCAGCGGAGAAGTCTCCCCAATCCATCCCATTCGGCGATCAGGTTGACAAGGAGCAGAAGGGCGGCGGCCCCCGCGAGCACGTTCAGGACGGAGGTAATCTCGCCCGTGATAAAGCCAAATCTACCGGACGAAACTTGGCGGTGCCCGGCGGGGATCACGAAGGCGGTGTAGAGCGTGAACCCTCCGAGCCATAGTCCGAGGGCACACATGGTTACGAACCGGCGAGCCAACCTGAGAAACGTCCTCATATCCTGACACAATAGCGCACCCACCTTAACGGGTCATGAAGAATTCGGGTTGCTGGCCGGAGGTGACGAGCATCAGAAACCGGCCCCCGTCCCTTCCAGGACCGCAGCTCCCCGTCCGCCCGGCCGGCGGCCGATCAGGGCAGCGGATGGCGCGCGGCGGGCGGGCTGTCTAAGGCGCGGCGGGAGAGAGGGGGGATAGAAGCCCTCGGTCCATCTCCAATCGCGGCGTATACTGGTGACCCATGATGATCCGCTGCGTGTGCGGCCAAGAGTTCGACGCCTTGGCAGGGGACGTTGGATGCCCGGAGTGTGGCGCGATTCTTGAGGTTCGATCCGACAGAGTCCAAACGGTCTGCGGCTGCGGGGCGACGATCGTAGTACCCGAATCCATGAGAGGGAAATCGACACCCTGCACGAGTTGTGTGGCGCACGTCCACATCCCTGCCGACGCCCCGCCCGCGCCGCCCCGGCTCAAGGTCGCTGCTTCCGAAGCGATACGGGCCGTGGACACAAAAGGACGCCGGCCGTTCCTTTTCTCGCTTTTGTTGCTTCCGCTCTTGATGTCGATCCTCGGTGGAGAAACAGACCTTCGCGATCGGCTTGAACGCACCAGAAAGAATCACGCCGAGGTGGCCCAGCGGGCCGAGAATCTCGACGGTTTTCTGAAGGCGCTCCCGGACCAGCGCGCAGAGGGCGCGCTCCTTTCGCGCACGTCGTGGGTTCCCTGGGCCTTTGCGGGAGTGGCAGCAGTCGGGTTCTGGGCCATTCTCCTTTACCTGTTCCCGATGGGTCGTGCGAACTCGCTCCACCTGTGGACCGTGGGGCTCCTGATTGGGACCGTAGGGGTGCTGTTGCTTTGGGGATTCCAGTTCCTGGCCCTTTACTCCCGCCGACTCCAGGGCGGCGGCGCGGTAGGACTCATCATTCTCTCGATTCTTCACTTCATCGGCGACTCCTACGAGTTAGCGCTCGATCCTTCGAAGGGGTTCTTTAAGAGTCTGGCGGGATTCACGTTCGGGGTTGGCCTCTGCGAGGAAGTGTGCAAGATGCTTCCGCTGGCGATCGCATTCCGATTGGGGGCACAGCTCGACGTTCGCGGCGCCGTAGCCTGGGGTCTTGCGATGGGAGTGGGCTTTGGCGTAAGCGAAGGAATCCACTATTCCGGCGAGTGTTACAACGGGCTCGCGGGTGCGGACCTGTACGGTGTCCGTTTCATTTCATGCGTAGCCCTCCACGCGGTCTGGAGCGGCACGGCCGCGCTATTCCTGTGGTCCAGCCGGGGCGAATTCGAGGAGCCCGAGCACTGGTACGGAATGATCGTGCCGCTCGTCTTGGCGGCCATGCCCAGCATGGCGCTCCACGGTCTCTACGATACGCTGCTCAAGCATGACCAGGACTTTCTTGCATTCCTGGTCGCGGCCGCGAGTTACACGAGCTTTTTTCGACTCGGGGCTCGTTATCGCCGTCGGGAGGCGCTGCTCGGAACTCCGATTCCCTGATCGGTGGGACCCCCCCCTGGCCCCCGTCCATCTGGCCACAGGCCGGCGGGGGCGGGCGCGGACGCGCCTGCCGCAGCGGGCGGACTCGACCGCATGAAGGTCAGTCGCCTAGACGGTAAGTCGGACCCGGGTGCTGATGCTGTCAGCCTGGAAGTGCGTGATTACCGGCTGAGCGGAAGGGTGCCTCTCCCGATCGACCCGTTCGACCCAGGCGTAAGTGACGGGAAGTCTCCTGACGCTCAAGGACACCTTCGGCTGCGAGAGGAGGGTCGACAGCGCTTCGTACTCGGAACGTTCGGGAAGAGCGTTGCTCAGGAGGTGCCACTCCTGGACCCAGCGCCGGATCCGAGGGTTGTTGCGAACGAAGATCGGGCCGCTCACGGCCAGGGTCTTCTGATCGTAGTAGACCGCGAGGTCAAAGTCCCTTTCGTCCAGAAGGATAGCCGGCCGCTGAGTGAAAACCGCGTCGGGATCGACCAGGAGGAGGTCCGGATGGCGGAGTTCCGTAAGCCGGGTCAGGATGAATTCTGATCGGAATCGTGCTTTGGAGCGAGGCCCTGAGGATTGGGTCCGTTTGAAGAGTTCGCAGTCTATTCCGAAGAATTTCGCGGACGCCTTGAGCCGGCGCGCGAATTGCTGGAAGAAGGCATTGTCGTAGATGGATGCCACCAGCATAGGTCCTCCCTCTCCCCCAGTCCCAAGCAGGAGCAGTCTAGGGTGATCGCGACCCCATTTCAAGCCCTCGATGGTCCGATTCACGCGTGTCCGGGAATGGAGGGGTTGGTGCCTGCGCTGATGCTCGCCTTGAAAGGGGAGTCGACCTTCGTGACCTTGGCCGCGCCGCCCCCGGACCCTTCCTCGCTCCCGCCCCCCCGCCCTCCCGGTCGGAGGGCCCCTGAAGTCGGCTCGAATGCGACGCCGCCGAGCCCCGTTGCAACCAAAGGGTTGCAACATGGAAGCAATAGTCGAGAATGAGAAGACCTTATATGGGAGCGCTTCATGAAGAACGACGCACTGCCCGGCGGAACGGACGTTGCACGGTCATCGGAGGGTCGCTGGAAGGAGTGGATCATCCGGAGCACCGCGGTGCTGGCCGTTCTCGCCGCCCTGTCGAGCGGACAATGGGGAGCGGCAAATCTTCGTTCGATCCTAGAGCAAGGCAAGGTCAACGACGGATGGTCGTACTACCAGTCAAAGAGCATCAAGAACCATCTGGCCGAACACATGCAGGACTTAACAGGGGCGCTGGCCGCGGATTTCCCATCGACCCCCAGCCGGGAAAGCGCACTCGCCGCGTACCGGGTGAAGATGGAAGCAGAAGCGGGTCGATTGACAGCGGAGAAGGAGGCAATCAGGAAGGAAGTGATCGCCTACGAAAGGGCGCGCGACGGCTTCGTTGAGCGAAGTTTCTGGTTCGAGATCGCCTTCGCCTGCCTGCAGGTGGGGGTCGTCCTGTCGACCATTGCTTCTGGTACCGGGAAGAAGATCCTCTGGATAGTGGCGCTCGTGGCGGGGCTGGCGGGCTGTCTCTTTGTTGCAAACGGGTTCGGGCACTTTGTGAGGACACCCGAGTACGCGGCCACCCTGAACCCGAAGTTGGGGATTCAGGATCCGGTCGCGCCTTCCGGAAAATACTAGCCGGACATCACTGGAAGGCCCGTACCCCGGTGATTGCCGTTGCCGGCCTACACGCCCCCGGCCCGTCCTTTTCTTGCCCGGGCGGCCCCGGGGGGGGCCCTGATTCTGTGCCTACGATTGCGGAAGCTGGCCGGGGAGTGGCGGAGGCCTTCGCCGGGCAAGCAGGGTGAGGGGAAAGGCGGACGAAGGGTCCGCAATCAAGTCCCACGGGATGCGCGGGAGATTCAGCCCTTCCCCACAGACGGGACAACTCGCGGTCTCCAGAAGTTCGTTCCAGGCCGCCTCGTCGAATGTTCCCCTTTTCGCCTTCACGGAGCGCACCCACTCCAAGGATTCGGCCTCGCCGATCTCGATGCCGCACTTCAAGCACCGGAAGGCATCGTCCCCATCCAAGTGAGCTAGCGTTTCGCCACACTTCCGGCACATGGAAAGCTCCCGGAAGGACCCGTGGACGACTTCAATCACGCGGGACGTCGCAGGAGCCTGACCGCACCGCTCGCACAGCATCGAGTTCTCCCTGGTCCTTTGCATTCTACGTCGCGATGGTCGGACCGGATAGGGAACGCTTGACCCCTGAACGCGACGGGTCTCACCAAGGCCAGCCCGCGTGCTCGCTCGTCCCTTGTCCACCCGGAGGCGGGAATGGGGGTCGCGCCCAAGCGCGGGCGGGCCGTCGGAAGGCGCGGCGGAGGGGTGAAAGAGCGCGCTCTAGTTCTTGCCCAAATTCGGGTGACCAACTTGTTCGATGCCCTCAGCCCACAAAGGCGTATTGTGAATATGATGAGTTATGAAATAGGGGAGCAAGAACCATGAGAATTCGTCTGCCCATAGGCTTGCTGTTGATCCCCATTCTTGGCGCTTCGGGTGCCGAGACATTCCTCTTAAGTCAGGATGCTGCGAGTCCACCTCCGAATCCCGCTTCCGGGCCAATTACCAGGGGCCAGCGCGTTTTTTCAACGGGGCACAGTTTTCATGCCGGATTCGCTCCGATCCTGGATGAGATGGCCAAGTCGGCAGGCTTTTCGGATAACACGATTGTTGGAACCTCCAACATCGGTGGTTCGAAGGTGATCCAGCACGTGGCTGGAAAACCGGTGCAGGCGGCGCTTGCAGCCGGCACCGTCGATGCGCTGATGACGACGCCTATCTATCTGCCGGATCCGGGAGTCGAACAATTCGCGCAACTGGGCATTGAGCACAACGCGAACTTCCGTCTGACGATGATGGAGTTTTGGCTGCCGTTCGACCAATATGAACCTCGCAACTACTCGAATGGACCCCCGGGCTCGGCCACGGAGCATGTAAAGGCGCCTGCAAAGGTGGATCACAACGCGGCGACCGGTGACGGCTTGCGAAATATCCACGAACGCTATTTCAAGGAGATGGATGACCTCGTCGCCACACTGAACAAGAAGCTCGGAAAGCAGGTAGTCCTCGTTGTTCCGGTCGGTCAGGCCGTGATTGCGCTGCGCGAGAGGATTATGGCGGGAAAGTCGCCGGAATTGAAAAGCCAGGAGGATCTCTTCACCGACGTCCTTGGCCATCCGAAGCCGCCCTTAACGGTCATGATGGGATATTGCCACTACGCCGTGGTGTTCCGGAGAAACCCTGTTGGCCTGCCAGTTCCCAAGGCCCTGAAAGCTCAAGGGGAGGTCGATGGACTGAATCGTCTCCTCCAAGAGCTCGCTTGGGATGCGGTCATCCACCATCCCCTCAGCGGGGTCAAAGCGGACTGATCGTCGCCCGCAGGGGGGGACGCCTGTCCGGGGATCATTCTTCGTTTTGAGGGCGGCTCGCTGCCTCTCCCCAGTCTCGCCCTTGCGCACCCCTCCCGCCCGGCCTGAGGCAGGCCGGGGCAGGCGGGCAGGCCGGGGTTTGGCGGAGGGCCGGCGGTGAGGGCCAGGGGACGACGACCAGGGACGCGCTCGGGAACTCCAATCCCGCTGAATTCGTGGGATGGTGGCTGGCCGGGCGTCGGCTGGTTGGGCTATAATCCGGATATGCTGGCCGCGCTCGCGCTCATGGCGTTCCTCGACGAGTTTGATGACGCCGCCGACAAGGTCAAGTTCCCCTCCGACGAGGTCCTGACCCAGTGGGCGAAGAAGGGGGACGTCCAGCAGAAGCTAGTCCGGACCCTTACCGACCCCAAGGGGTGGGCCCAGGCCTTCGAGGCGATCCAGAAGAAACTGGGCATCGGACCCGGGAAGGTCGACATCGACGTCGTTTTCGTCGAGGCGGACGGGCTCCGTCTAGCAGAAAGCAAGGGGTCGTGCGGCTTCGGGATCATCCGGTTCAACATGAAGCGGCTGGTGCCGTACCAGAAGAAGATGGACGACGTCGACCGGGAGATGAAGGCCGGCAAGCTGGCCGCGTGGATCATCCCGCCCCGGCGGATAGACACCGTCATCGCTCACGAGCTGACCCACGTCATGGCCGGCGGGGGCGACGCGCTCTGGGTCGCCGAGGGGCTCGCGACGTATGCGGCGGCGGACGACTCCTTTCTCTACGAGTTCAACCAGCGGGGCGGTCGGGTGGATTCGCTCGACCGGCCGGTATCGGAGGATGACGCCTACTCTCGAGGCTTGAGTTTCTTCCGGTGGGTGGAGAAAGAGCACGGACCGGAGCAGGTCAGGAAGATTGCCTTCCGGATTGCCACCGGCGTCGAGAAGACCGACGCCGTCGCGGCCGACGTCCTGGGCAAGTCATGGGATCAGATCCTGCTCAGGGAGAAGGCCTGGAGTGCCGAGTACCTCTCGACGTTCAAGACCGCCCGCTGACCGGCGGGGACGCCTGCGGCGAGCCGGGAGGCAAAGGCTCCCCGTCACACGTCCTTGCTTCTCCGGCGGGGCACGGTAAGCCGCGGGGGTGATCCTCGTCGACCATCGGGAAATCGTTCAGGTGTCCGGTCAGCGGCACCTTTCTTGCTTGATGCAGATCCCTATCGAGGTGCAATGGGGGTTATAATCCTTGCTCGTGGGGCTGGCTCTCACACCAAGCTGGATTGGCGCCCTCCAAATCATCCGGGATATCAAGCAAGTCGATCCGAACAAGGTTCTCCGCGATAATGGAATGCCTTGAAACCGGGTGCGGCCGGGGCGGTCCCTCCCCGGGCCCCATGCCGCAAGGGCGGGCGCGTTCGCGCGCGGCGAGCAGGGCGGGGGGGCAACGGATAATCTTGGGATGTGGAACGGCAAGTTCAGGTGTAGCGCGAGGAGCTTGAAAGGCCCCAGGGCCTGAAGTGGTTCTTTCCAGTCGCCAAACTATGCTTTGTGACGCCTTAACTCGTCCGACGCGACCCATTCGGCTTTCCTGAGGAGCTCTTCCAGCTTTTCGCTGAGCGCGGATCCAAGTTCGAGCACCTCTTCATCTGGAAGGCAAATCAGCATCCTCATCGACCGCGCGAGATTTGCCATGGCCTTCAATCCCTGGCGATCACAGGCTTCCTCAATCGCGGAGACGAGGTCACGCGTCCGGCGTCTCGGAGCCTCGGCCCATTGGGATTCGATCAGGGAGGCGATGTCCCGGCGAAGTTCAGACAGACAGATCGAAATGAGAGGCAGGAGCGCCGGCGGCCGGACAAACCTTCCCATGGGCAGCCTTGGGGATAACGCGGCCACGGATCCCTCCTTCACCCACACCCCCGGTTGCCCACGCCAATCCTTCCTCATTGGACGAATCTGTCTCTGCGACGTACGACAAAAAATGGAATGAAGCCGGAACGGGTCTGACGCCCCATCCGTGATGGCTTCTAACGGATCCTCGGTTCCCCGCGAGGGAGGTCAAGTCCCGTCCCGCATCCGTCCTTCTTCGCTCGTCCCCTCCGCTTGGCTGCAGGCTGGCCAGCGTGGGCGCGCTAGCGCGCGGCGGGCGGGTCGCAGGGAGGCGAGGGCCCAACGTGGCGCCACCAAGATCAGCCCGGTATACTTCCTTGCGGCGTGGCTAGAATCATCCCTCTCGCGGCCGGGATCACGGCCCTTCTTGCGGCTTGCGCCGGGTGCGGACGAACTGGGACCGAAAAGCCACCCCTGATGAAGACCCCTGTCGTCTTCTTGACGAAGGCGAGTGACGACCTCATCTCCTACTGCACCTGTGAACGCACCTACATCGGCGAGCCATCGCAGATGGATTGTCCCTGGTGTGGTTGTGGCTGGCTTTTCCTATGCCCCAAATGCAGGAGGGCATTTACCTTCGCTCAGGCGGAGGAGGTGGGCTTGAGCTGGGAGCAACTCGCTCACAATGATTTGGACGGCAAGTGGGGACGACAGCCTACCTCACAAGAGGTTAACGGCTGGATCAAATTCATGAAAACCCTGATGAAAGATCTCAAGGTGGGGCAGCAATACGTCTACATTGATGGATGGGTTTTCCCGACGGACTCGCGGAAGTTGGTGTTCGAGGGATGGCACGCTCGCCATGAACTCGATGGCGCCCCGCAGTTTTCAGCTCTCAAGGATCGCACGTACCTTGAGAAGACGCTCAACAGCAAAGCATACTGGGAGGCCCAAAAGATTGACCCGAAGTGATTTTGGAATGGGGCCCGTCGGCTAGCCCTCGATTGAGCCTCTGGAGTGTTCCCCATTCCTCCCTCATGGCCTCTCCGGCCGCAGGCCGGCGCCGGCCCGCTCGGCGGGCGGGCGGCCCTACGCGGGGGAGGGGAATGAAGACTACTTCAGGTAGCTCTCGCCGCGGGAACGATGGGGAAGGACGCGCGCGAGCCCTTCGCGAGGATCCGCGAGCTCGAAGAAAATCGCCACCGGAACCGGCATCTCCTTCGGCACCACCGAGAGGCACGCGGAGAAGCCGTCGTCCTCGACCCGTCGGCCCAATCCCTTGATCAGCAGCTCGAAACGAGTGACCTTTCCATCCTTCGCCTCGACGAAGCCCAGGCAGTCCGCCCGCTTCGAGTCGCTGAGAGGGACCATGCCTTCAATCCGGCCTCCCTTGATCGAGACGTCCAAGCTCTTGGCGTCCTTCGACAGGACGTATTGCACGTGGTGGCGCATCATCCGGCCTTTCAGGCTCTCGGGGAACGAGCCAGCCGCCAGCACTTCCGCCTCGTCCTTGCGCACCCAAAGACGGTCGGAGCCGAGCGACTGCTGGAAGACCTTGTCGTATTTTCCGTTGCCCGTGGTGGCGTTGCCCTCCGCTTGAATTTCACCGATCAGCTTCCACGTCACGTACAGGATCAACCCGCCTTCCGGGGGGCGCCGGAGCGACGCTACCGCGGCGTCGTCGCGGGGCGGCACGGTTGCGGAGACCGTCTCGGGCTTGAACTCCGAGAGAGCCTTCTTGATGAGGCTCTTGACCGAAGCCGGCTCGTACCCGCCGCCCGAGGCGAGCTTCCTTCCATCCGCCGTATACGCCGTCATCCCGATGGTGCAGGCCTTCGCACCGCTGTCGAACGCGCTCAGGAACTCCTTTTCGGCAGGCGTCAGGTTGGGGTTCTCGACGTTGTCGAGCGCATAGGGGATGAATCGCGTCTTGAGAAGCTCGACCACTTCCGGGTCGTTCACGGCCGCCTCACGGGCGATGATCCCGTTGCCTCAGGCGAAGCCGATCGGATTGCCCGTATCGACCATCATGAAGATGGGCTTCTTTTCTTTGATGGCCGCCTCGCGCGCGTCGGTCAAGGTCGCCCGCCAGGGTAGGGAGGCCCAGCCCTTGCTCTTGAGCCGCAGCTCTGGCTGTAACTTCTTGTACTCCTCGTCGGAGAGGCCCGCGGGCAGAAGCGCCAGAACCACGATGAGCAGCCGCATACTCCCTCCTTTGGATCCGCTACCCTATGATACCGGGGTGGGGACGCGGCGTGGCCTTCCGCCTTTTGACCACGGGATTGTATAAGTGTAATGGAGCGCCTCCAAACCCTTCGTGGCGGTGGGCGTCGCCGAGCCCTGCCCCCGCCGTGCCCGTCCGCCCGCCCCGCCCCGGCGCGCCCGCCCTGGGGGGGACGGGGGGACGCGAGGGACGGGGACAAGGGAGCGAACGGGGAAACGGGCACGGAGGGGCGGGCACGTCCTGCCCGGCTGGCGGCGAGGGGTCCCACCACCGCGACGAATACGGTCGCTGAGGCTTCCAATTCGAATAATGTGGGCCCCGATAACGTTAACAGCGCAGGGACCGACGTGGAGCGTCCGCCTGACCCACCGGTCGTATCCAGTCGGGCTAGTCTGAAAGCGAGGCGCCCTTGGAAAACGTCTTCAGGAGAAGGTTGAGCCACGTATCCGGTCGGCCTGAGATCGGGAGATGGCTTCAGACCACGGTCTCGGATCCTAGCTCCGGCGCCGTCGAACTGATCGAACTGCGGGAGCATGGAGGAAGGCTCAATCCTCCGGGAACCTTCCCCGTGACGTACCTCGTCGAAGACAAGGAATCCTCCCGCTCTGAGATGAGCCGATGGATTCAGAGCGAGACGGAGTCCGGGTCCCGCTTCGTCACCTTGATGGTTGATCTCCATTTGCCGAAGGTCCTCGATCTCTGCGACGCGTCGGTGAGAAAAACCCTCGGCGTCTCGCTCGCCGCGCTTGCCGGGGGGGAGGACATGGCCCTAACCCAGTCGATCGGAGTGGCGGCGCATGAAGCGGAATTCGGAGGCGTAGTCTACCCACGGGCGCTCGGTCATGGCGCGCGGAACCTGGCCGTCTTCAACGACCGGACGACGGACCAGGAGATCAGCATCGTGGGGGCCGCAGATTTGGACACGCGACGCAGCCGAAACGACTGAAGCATCGACGAGGAAGAACGGCGGAAGGGTAACGGCCCTCGTTCAGACCCGGCCAGCCGCTGAGCCTCCACGCCGATGGCCACAAGAGAAACCACCCCATCGCCACCTCAGAGGAGGCCTGCGGCCCCGCCTGCCGGGCGAAGGTGCGCCCGCTCGGGGCGGCCTGCACAAATCGCCCCCCCACTCCCCCGGTCTCCTAGGAAATGCACTGGACCGACCCGGCACCGGACCTGACGAGGAGCGTGGGGAGGATCGCTTCGCTCAACACCCGTTCGGCGACGCTTCCCATCAGAGCCTTCGAGAGCCCGGTCCGCCCGTGGGTCGTCATGGCGATGAGGTCCACGGCGGACGGCCGCGCGAATGCAAGGATTGTGGATATCGGCTCGCCCTCAAGGTTGAGCGTCAGGGTCTCGAGTCCAGCCGCTGAGAATGTCTTGGCTGCATATTCAATACGTTCCGCGGGAGAGGCCTCTTCCCCAGGAGCAGGCCCCAACGGCCGTCCGGGAATTCCGGTCCCCAAGAAGCGGCCCGGGCCATGGCCATCCTCGGCGGTGACCTGCAAGATGACGATCAACGCCCCAAGAAGTTGGCCGAGTTCCCTTGCGTAGGGCATGACGGCCTCGCAAGCGCTCGAACCGTCCAGCGGCACGAGGATTCTCCGGATGCTCGGAGCCTCGCACTCGGCGGGCGTCGGTTCTCCGGATCCACTTGGTTGATATGCCCGGGCCACGAAAATCGGCACGCGACTCTCATTTAGAAGCCCCCCCACCGTGCCGGCGATCGTAGCCCGGGGAGAAGTCGTTCGGCCATGGGAGGACATGGCGACGAGCGAGACCTTTTCCGATTCGATGGTCTCCGCGAGCAGCTGGGTGACCGGGCCACTTCGGACGATCCGTCGGAGGACGTGCGCACCCCCCGAACTCAGTCGGCCTTGGACCACCCTAAGATAGTCCTCCGCCGCTTCCGGGGCGGCGAAGCCTGGCGAGTCTGGGTTCCAGGCATGGAAGAGGATCACCTCGCTCCTTCTCCCGCAAATGAGGCGCTCGGCTTGGTAGAGCACCGTCTCCGAGGCGGCCGAACCGTCCAGGGGGACCAGGATTCTGCCGAACAGCGCGGAAACAGGCCCCCTCTCCACGATCGGGCACCCGGCCTTCTTCCAGGCGTCTACACCTCCCTGCAAGACCTTTGCGTGGCGGTACCCAAGATTGATCAGGTCGACCGCCCGACGGGCGGCCGTGGCTTCCGCGGGTCAAGCGCAGTAAAAGACGATTTCCTGATCGAAGGGTAGCGAGGACAGTCGAGACTGAAAGGCGCCCCAGGATATCGCCCCCTCGAGCTCCATTTCCCGGAATCGCTCCTCACTGTCGTAGCCGCACACAAGCAAGATCTTCGAACCGTTCGTCAATCGGCGTCGCAGCGCCTCGACGCTGATCCGCGGGACGTCCATGGTCACCTCCTTCAATCCATAGAACGTCTTCCAGGCGTGCTGCCTTCCCTCCCCTTCCGGTGATTCCCGTCGCGGGTGATTCGGGCGGTCAAGGCGCTTCGAGGGAGACCGAACCTGGGTACGTAGAGCGTTTCTAGCGAGAGATTGTTTGTTCTGTCGAGAACCCTTCGCAAATCATTTTCATCCGGTCGAACCATCAGGGCTCTCGCTCCGTCTAAACGTGGGTGAAAGTTGCGGCTTACCTCCTGGTATCAATGGGCGCGGCTGCGCTCCCCCCGGTGGAGATTCGGGGTGGTGAGAGCATAGAATGGTTGGTCTACGACTCCGACATCGTCGCTTCAGGGACCGTTCGTGGTGCGAAGATCGTTGACGGCCCCCGCGGGCTCAAGTTCGTTGAAGTTACGCTCAGGGTCTCGGAGTCGCTTAAGGGAAAGGTGGGAGCGGAGATCATATTCCAAACGCAAGCCCCGACGTGGCAGAGGGTTCCCGACCGATGCCGCGACGGCAAGGCCGAAATGCTGATCTTCCTGGTGGACAGCAGACGATGCGAGGAGCTGTACGGGGGGAAGCTTCCCTCGTCCTGGGCGCTGCGGAGATTGGAACAGGTCGTGATTCCCCTGGACGACACGCCCGAGATGGGACTCTTCGACGCAGACTTCCGCGAGCATCTGAAGAAAGTGGACATTCTGAAGGCCGCCCGACAGACGGTCGCGGCGATGCAGAAGGAGATGCCCAAACCGCTGTCCGTTGAGACCCCCTGGGAGTCCGCAGTGCAGAAGAGGCTGTGGTCGGGGAGCAGTGTCTACCTGGTCGTGCCGCTCGACGCTGCCGTGGAGATGAAAGCAAAGGCGTGGCTGCACGACGCGAACATTCAACCCCGAATTGATGGGGTCCGCGTGCTAGAACACTTCAAGTCACCAGACAACATCCAACTTCTCACACCCCTGCTGGACGACCCCGGCTACAAAACCGTGGCCGACCCCGGTGCTAGGGAGAAAAGGCTCTATCCGGTGCGTCGGGAAGCATGCCGAGTGCTCACTGCTTGGAAGGTAGACCTCAAGAAGCCAGTCCTAGAGGAATTGGGCGATCGGTAGGCGGAAATAGACTCAACCAGGGAATGTTGGCGCAGGAAGAGGAGACATCCCGTGGTCCACCGCTGAGCGGTTAAAGTGGAAGAGTCTCTCGCCGGTGCCAACACCTTTTTCGGGGTTATGACAACCCCGGTTGCGGCGCTCGCTGTTCCCAAGCCGGAAACCCCCCAAGTAAGACTAGCGACCAGCAATGTCCTCGGATCCGGAAGCCGCGGGACGGACAAGCCCCGCCAGTAGAGAAGTCCAAGGTGGAAAGCCGGGAGGACGTAGCCCTCAGTCCTCATGCTGGTTGAACGCCGACTGGCGAACTACGATGGCACCCACCCCTTCCCGGCGGCCTGCAACCCGGCTGCCGCGCTTCTACCCCCCCCCCGCCTGCAGGCGGCGGCGCGCGGCCGGGCGGAGGGAGCACGCGCGTGAAGGCGCAAGCTCGCCCGACGATTATTCGGCTGGAAGCACAGCTGCGAGCATCGTCTTGGACCCCGTAGATCAACGCGCGCGTCGGGGGCCGGGCGGACCGCCGGTTCATCACTGCCTTGGTTGCCGTTCACACTGGCTCGGTTCCAGCAACGGCGGACCTGCGGGTCGCGAGAGCCCCGCGGGCCGCCCGAAGAGCATCCCAGCTGAACACCGCCAGTGCCCCCCAGACGACCAGGAATCCGATCCAGCGGTTGGCGGGCATCCTTTCGTGAGCGACCAGGATCCCGCAGAGGAACTGCAGGGTTGGGGCAATGTATTGCAGCAGGCCAAGCATCGAGAGCGGCACGCGGATGGCAGCGGCCGTGAAGAACATGAGGGGGACCGCGGTGATCACGCCCGCGGCGGCGAGCAAGGCTGCCTGTGTTGCACCCTGATGCCCGAACGCCGCCCTGCCCCGGTGCTCCAGGAACACCAAGTACCCAAACGCCGGTGCGAACAGGATCAACGTTTCGACCGCCAGGCTCTCGGCTGCCCCCATGTGGACGATCTTCTTGATCAGGCCATAAATGCCGAAGCTAACCGCGAGCACTATCGCGATCCAGGGCAGGCGTCCGTGGGCCAGCGTGAGGATGAGCACCGCCAGCGTGCCGAGGGCCACGGCGGCCCACTGGAAGGGGCGCAATCGCTCGCGGAACACGACAACGCCAAAAAGCACGCTGACCAGAGGGTTGATGAAGTAGCCCAGGGAGGCCTCCACCACGTGGCCGGAGTTCACGGCAAAGATGTACGTGCACCAGTTGACCGAGACGAGCCCTGCCGCGAGGGCGAGCAAAGCCAGCTTGCGTGGCTGCTGCAGGAGGGGCCGGACCCACGAGAAGTGGCGACGGGTGGCCAAAATCGCAATCACCGCGACCAGCGACCAGGCGATGCGGTGGGCCAGAATCTCGACCGCGCCCGCGGGCCTGAGAAGGGGCCAGTAGAGCGGGAAAAGGCCCCACATTACGTAGGCTAATATGCCGTAAACGATGCCCCGGCGAGTGTCAAGCATGGCGGCACTCGAAGGCCTCGCGGCTTGCACACGGCCCCATCAGGTTAGTCCCACGATGCATGTTTCCTCCGTGGCCACGCAGCGACCTCTTGCGGGGACTCGAATCTATGGCATCAAGAGAAGTCTGAAGCGGCGCGCCCGTCAGTCCTCCGCCTTGACGGTGCGACCCGTCCGGGGCGGCCTGCCGTGCAGGGGGCCTCCACCTCAGAAAGGCGTCTTCCGCTTGCTCGCCGATTTGCACGCGGTCACAATCACACACAAGAGTAACCCAACCACCCCAGGAATCATCGCCGTGGCGATGAGTACTGTCCAGCAGCGGACGAATCCTTGATGGTGTAGCGATCAGTGCGTCACCTCCAATAGTCATGAACTTCGAATGTTCCATCCGGGTCACCAGTGGGATCACAGCTCCTCTAGTCGCCACAGACACAATCCTGTCGCCTGGACTCAAGCACGAAGCCATCCAGGCGAAATCGCTCAGTTGACCGTTCCAGGTATCCGACCCGATCACGGGCTTTCGTTCGACACGGGTGGTCTAACGCCGCCGGCAGTGGTGACGATCGTCGTGACTTGTATCAGCGCCGGCTCAGGATCCACCTCGTATTATGTGCCGCAAGACCACATGCCCAGCACGAGAAACCCGAAAAGGCCCAAGGTCAGGAGAGAGAAGGTGGCCAGCATAATTCTCACGAGGCTTCTTGACCCTCACCGGGCGCTGGAATAGATGCACTGTACCGGCCGACAGCGGGCGTGACCCAGGACGGATTTCGCCCGTCCGGTGAAATTGAAATTCAAAAGGCCCTCCGGCCCACCCGCCGCGCCCAAGTGGGCCCGCCCGAGACTGCCTGGGGTGGGGGGGGGCACATCCGCGCGGCAGACCCCCGGGAACGGGGAACCCCGCCCCGGACAGCTGGGGCGATCTGCTCAATCTACTGGATGATGAGTGCCTATTTGCGCAACGGCCCCGAATCGTTCTTCGCATTTAGGCTGATGGCCGCGTCGTCAGCTACGTTAACCCACACATGAACGTGAGGGGCGCCGCGATAGTGCCAGACGAACGCGGGTCCTTCGAGGCGCCAATTGTCCCAGACGCCGTCATTTGCGAGGGCGTCCGCCTGATAGAACGCCAGTGAGCATGCGTCGAGACCACCTTGCGCCTTCAGGCAGGCTACAACTTCGTCCTGATTCGATTGGCGATAGGGTTCGATCAGTTTTTGCACCACCTTTTGCATCTGGGTTTTCTGATCGGCGGACAGATCTTTGATGGGTATGCCCGGCAGCGTAACGCCCTTCCCCTGAAACGCAATGAGCGCTTCGTCGGGAGCTTCAGGGAGCAGCGCCTGTTTTTGCTGCTTGCCATCGAGCATTTTGTAGAGATTGTTTGCCGCGACGGCCTGATGCCAGAAGACGTTGTCCGGATGGTTCGCCTTTTCGTAGTACCCGCTGGCAGCGTGACCGTAGAGGATGGGCCCGCCGAATGCGACATGTTCGACCGAATGTCCATCGCAGCGAATGGTGCCATGCCGGCCCGACATCACGAACTCGAACTTGCCTTGCCCGGGCTGGCCGAAGAGAGCGATGCTCTGCGCCTTTCCGTATCCACCGAGGTCGTCCTTGAACTGCTTGTCGAATCGCTCGATCCAATCCGGATTCACCAACCCCTCGAAGATCTGGCGGATGAGGGCTTGTTGAGCGATAGAATAGAATTCGCTCTTGATGGCGGGCCGCGTGATCCTCCAGTTGTTCGAAAGATAGGACCGCAGCAGTCCGCGGGTCTTATCCTGGTGATCCCACGCGAAGCAGATCTCCTTTCTCTGATTCTCGGCGAGCGACTCATATAGAGTCTTGACGAGGGTTTCGGGTGGATCTGTGGCACGGACGGCGTTCGCGAGGAGCGGACCGGGAATCACCTCTGCAGCAGCGGCCATAGCCCCAAGCGCTGATGCTTGGAGGAACCCGCGACGGGTGAGCGTCTTCGTGGAATCGATCGTGTCGTACATGTGAAACCCTCTCGGATCCAGAGCTGAAATCACCCGAATATGGTACGGGAGGGAGGACCACAAGGGGTTGGGATCCTGCCGGCCTCATCCGTGCCGCGGCCGCCTTAGGCGGCCTTCACGACTGGCGCGTGGCCGCTCGGGGAGTCGGCCTCGCGGCGAGGAAGGCGATGAACCTCCCCCGGAATCCTTGACCGTCTCCAAGGATATGGATGTCGAGTAGACTTCAACGGGGTTGAATGACAGAAGACCGTCGTCCTTCCGGCTTTGCGCAACCATGGCTTGTAGGAGTGGCCATTCTTCTGGCGGGCATTAATACGTTTGCCTCCTTCGTCCCGGCATTCCGCTGCCTAGCCTGTAGGGGGTGGGAACCCGGATACGCCATCACGGTCACGCACACAGGCTCATGCGATGTTTGTGAGGGGGAAGATCGGGTGACGCTTCTCAATTGGTTGAAAGCTCGAGACTGGCGCTCTCGAGCCTTCATGAAAGAGGTCAAATCTCCTTGAGCTTTTTCTCACCTCCGATATGACCCCCCCGGCCACCCGGCGGCCCGCCCCCCGCGAGAATGGTCGCCCAGCAGGAGGGCCGATGGCGGATGAGGCGACGCGCGGGTAAAGGACGGGCGGGTCTTGAAGTCGCCACTTGGTCCTCCGCCTAATCATTCTGTCCAAGCCTTGAAAGGATTGGAGGGTCCGTGGTTTCGAAGGGGGAGAGGTATTTGGATAGGGCCGTCCAGGAGCAGGAGCTTCTCGAGGTACGTAAGAAAAAGTGTCCCTTCGCCGATCAGCTTCGCGGGCTGCGAGGTCGACCGGATGCGATGGTTAGCGGGTTGGTGATTCCGTGCGATCACACTCTGGCTCGTGCCATTGATTGGGCAAGAGCCGAGGGATTGGACATCGAGAGGGTCCTCGCGGGTCTGCGCGATTTCGGAGGCTATTGTGGCTGCGAAGTCCTCTTCAAAGTCTCTCCGGACAAACTCGGCCGGCCAGGGTGATTGCGTTTCTTAGCCAAGGACGGCGCTCAATTGCGCGGCCAGGGTCGGGTCGGATTTGTTTGGGAGCCCCCCTCCGCCTACTTCCCCCGGTCCCCTCTCCCGGGTGGTAGGCCGCCCCGGGGCGGGAGCACCTGAGCTTGGACGATGACGTCAGGCCATCTCGGGAACCTGGATCTCGGGCTGTCGGTTCCCGCCCCGGACGATCGCCCCCTGAAGCCGCATCCTGTAGAGGACATGAAGCACGGAGTGCCGGGGAAATGCCGACGTCATGACGATCTGGCGGACGGACCTCATGCCATCAATGAGCGGGAGCACGTCGCGAAGGACGTTGACGTCAAGGGTGGACTCGTCGACCTCCATGTGAGCGTTCCGTTCGGGTACCATGTCTAAATCGGTGATGAGCGCGCGGATGCGGGGCACGTCGTCGGTCCGTCGCGCGGCGTCCAGGAGGACCGTCATTACCTCCATGTCAGCCTGCTCCGTGGTGGCGCACGAAAGCGCCTGCACCCCCCGTGGGATCTCCGAGCCCTCCTGAAAGATGAAGGTGGAGCGGAACCAGCCAAAAACCTCGACTACCTCCTCTAGAAGCCACTCCTTGAGAATCCGGCGGATCGCCTCCCCCCCCTCGGAAAGGTTCGACGTCACCGGCCCGATCCGGCGCAGGAGCTTGTCCAGCCGTTCGCACCGTCGCGAACCGTGGACCAGCCGGACCCTCCCGGCATGCAGGTAAAAAACCTTCTGGTGGGTCGCCCCATCGATGATCAGATGGCCTTCGTTCTGGCCGAGGGTGAGCATCTCGAGGAGGTTCGAGATGCCCAATACGGAGAGATCGCCGGAGATAGTGCCCATGGGTTAACCCCCTCCTCCCTATCCTCTGGGCAAAGTGCCCCTACCTTGATTATCGTCACCAACGCCGCCCTTCTGAAGCCCAGTCCTTGAGCCCAAAGGTTGCGCAAATCAACTCCAACACTTGACGGATGGCTGAAACTCCCAGCTCAGGACGCGCAAGTGCGCCCCGGGCGGAACCCCCTATCCCGCGAATGCCCCAAATGATCGACGACATCTTGTCCCGGGAGCTTAGGGGCGTCTTGGGTGGTCTCCTTGTCCTTTAGGTGATCTTTGTTCCTTGCATTCTTCATCTTCTCGGCCGAGGTCCTCCGGCCGGAGTGGCTCCCGGCGGTTGCGCCTTCAAGCGGGGAGCCACCATCGAGTAAGAGAATGGACGGGGTGCGGTACTCTGGGCAGGCTTGATTACCTGATGAATTCGAGGAAGATCATCGCCCCCTCGATTTCTCGTCCGATCTGGGAGAGGAGGTCATCCAGCTCCGTCTCCTGGAGCCCGAGCGAATTCCACACCCCCCCGTTAAGCACGGGAATCCTGCTGTCGCCGCCGTTGCCGAATCGGATGGCGCGGACAAGGATGTCGGCGACATGGATGATCTCGGCGAATTTTGGGCTGTCGGAGGCGAGCGCGGGATTGTGGTGGCACCGGGTCGTCTCGACCAGGCCCTTGGGGAGGTTCCAAATTTCAAAGAGCCAGGCGCCGATTTCCGCGTGAGTCGTGCCAAGCACCTGGGCCTCCGCCTCGACGATCAGGATGTCCCGCGAGCGGACTAGGTTGAGAACCTCGACGAACTTGTCGGGAAGGAACTGGTCGAGGACGATCTTCCCCACGTCGTGGAGGAGGCCCGCAATGAAGAGCTCCTCGAGCCTCGGATAGTTGAGTCGGCGCCCGATGACCCGGGCCGCCGCACCGCAGCCGATCGAATGCTTCCAGAATTCCGTGCGATCGAAATCCCCATGCTTCAGGTTCCTGCCGAAGACGTCAAAGATGGTCGACGACAGAATAATTGACTTGATCGTATTGAATCCGAGGATGACGTTGGCGTGGGTAATTGTGGTGATGCGGTTCGGGAAGCCGTAAAAAGGCGAGTTGGCCACCCGGAGGACCTTGGAGGTAAGCGCGGGATCGCTCGCAATCACCTGAACGACCTCCTTGGCGGAAGTTCTTGGATTGAGGATCATCTGGTTGATGGTGTTGAGGACGGAAGGGAGGGTGGGCAGTCGCTGTACGCGCTCGACGAGTTTCCGGACACGCTCGCGAGCCTCGGCGGTGCCGCTGGCCTCGGCCATTACTGGTAACCGGGTATTGCGACCAGGTAGCGAGCGAGGGCCCCGCCCAGGGCGGCCATCGAGGGCGTTGGCTCCGCGTCGAAGAACGCCTGAAGGACGTCCTTGGCGATAGCCTCATTCTTCATCTCCACCTCCCTGGGCGACATCACGCGCCGGTACCATCCCGATCGACCGTGAAATGGGATACGGCACGCTCCTTTCATCTCGTGGTGCGTCCTCTGGGACCGCTGGTATTGTAACTCATTTGCGAGGCCTAACTCCTCCACCGCCCATTGGTCTAGCCGGCGCGCGGCGGGCGCGCGGGACAAGGGGGGAGACAGACCCTGAACTTCATCGGCGCGGATGGCCGAATCCAATGACCTAGGCCGCGGGTTGAATCCTACATGAGCCCAATATTGCTTGCCTTGCTCTGGGCTGTCGATGAACCGCAGAGGATGGAATGGAAGGTCGACGACGTCGCTCGAGAGGCTCTCGTCTGTGCTCCCTCAAAGGAAGGTGCCGGCGCGACGGCGCTCGTCTTCGGATTCCACGGTCACGGCGGGTCCATGCAGAACGCGGCCCGCTCCTTTTCCTTCCATGATCTCTGGCCCGAAGCGGTCGTCGTCTACATGCAGGGCTTGCCGACTCCCGGGAAGCTTACCGATCCGGAGGGGAAAAAGGCGGGCTGGCAGTCCGGTCCGGGCGACCAGGGGGACCGCGACCTCAAGTTCTTCGACGCCGTCTTTGCCTCGATGAAAGGGAAGTTCAAGATCGACGAGAAGCGCGTCTATTCGAGCGGCCACTCCAACGGCGGCGGGTTCACCTATCTTCTATGGTGCAGCCGGCCGGACGTCTTCGCCGCGATCGCCCCCTCCGCAGCGGCCGGCGCGCGGAACCTGAAGGATGCAAAGCCCTGTCCGGTCCTCCATGTGGCGGGCGAGAAGGACCCCCTCGTCAAGTTTGAGATCCAGCAGAGGGCCATCGCGGCCGTCCGCTCCCTCAACGGTTGTGAGGAGCAGGGGAAGGAGTGGGACAAGGGATGCACGCTGTACGCGTCTTCGAAGGACGCGCCGGTGGTCACCTTCATCCACCCGGGAACCCACGCCTATCCCCGGGAGGCGCCGCCCCTCATCGTGAAGTTCTTCAAGGAGCACGCCCGCACGCCCTGACCTCGCGGCGAGCAGCAGGCCACCGGGGATCAGCAAGCGCGTGCTCAACGATTTCGACGGGACGTTCCAACGTGTGATCCCGGATCGAGCGCGTGACGATCACGCTAGGTACCGGCGACGGAGAGGTGCTGCCCTAACCAGCAAGGGGGGGGGATGACTCAGTCGTGGAGCGGCGCGTCGTTCTCGACGCTGAAGTTGTCGACGAACTTCTTTTCGAGGGGGCTCAGCTCCTGCCCCAGATCGCGGATCCCGGCGAGCAGGAGGTACTCGAAGGTGGAGTTGATCAGGTCCTTGGACAGCTTGCGGTGCGCGTCCAGGGTTTCCCGGAGGTGGTGAGCCATCTCGGGCTTCTTCTCGGAGACGATGCGGTTCAGGGCCCATTCCTGTAGCGGATTGTCCACGTCGCTCATGAGTTGGATGAGCTCGACGTCCTTGGAGAGCGAATTGAGGACCTTGACCTTGTCCGCCGCCCGCTGCGCGAGTTGGATCATGAGGCTGTCGGGGTAGCTCCGCGCCAGATCCTCGAGAAAGCCGAGGGAGGCCAAGTCGCCCAGGTTGCCGAGGACGCCGACGCAGGCGGTCTTCTCCTCCAGGGTCCTGGCCTCGGCGAAGATCGAGCGCAGGTCCGAGGATTTGACGGCCAGCAGGAAGTCACTTAAGGTTCTGATCGCGTCGGCCCGGAGCCGGGCGTCGGCGTCTCCGCGGGCGACCTCGAAGATCGCCGGAACGGCGGACGTCGCTTTGAGGAGCGCCAAGATGCCGAGTGCTTTCTCCCGCGCGTTGTAGCCCGCCGAAGGATCCTTCAGGATCGTTATGAGTTCGGCGACGACGGCATCGGCCCTCTCGCGGCACGCGTCCAAGATCTCCTTGTCCCAAGGGCCGACGGCGCCCAGCAGGGTCTGGACCTGGCCTCGGAGGGGCTTTGAGTCATCGAAGTGGAAGGCAGGATTCTCATCAGGGCGGTTCACGACCTGCTCCTGTATTCCCGAGCCCCCGTAGGTGCGAAGGGTCACGGTCCCGTCCTTCTCGAAGGGGGCCGTTGAAACCTTGCGCGTTTTGTCGACGGGCTTCAGCGGCGGCTGGACCGGCTGGGGGCTTCGCCGGACCTGGATCAGCGCCGCGCCCGCCACCACCAGGATCAGGACGAGGAGGGACGCGAACTTCCACATTCCAGTTCATTCTATCGCAGATCCTCATCGAACTGCCTGCAAGCGGAGGGCCAGCAGGGGGAGGTTGAGGATTATTCCAGTAGGACGGGCGATGAGGCGGGCGTGCCTATCCTGACAATCAAGGAGCTGATGTGCCACTCGCCGAGCAAGGTGACCATGCGGCACGCCCACCTCGCTCCGAGCAAGTTGCAGACGGCGGTCCTGGTGCTGGCTCAGGTCCCCCGCGGAAGGATCGCGGAAAGCAGCCATGCCGCGAACCAGGATATGGTATGATCCCCCCCAGCGTGGACCCCACCCCACGAATAGCGTAGGCCCCGAGCGGCGTCCGGCACCCTGCCGGCGAAGTGGCGATTTCCCATCCCATCCAAGAGGGCCTAATCATGTTCTTGCGGTCGGAACTCCACCCCCGGCGGGCTTGGGCCAGGCCCTGTCCCACGGACTATTCACAGCGGCTTCCGCGGGTTGAAGCGACTCTCATAAGAACCTCGAAGTACCTGAGAACCAGCACTTTGGGCCCGTAGCTCAATTGGTCAGAGCAGGGGACTCATAATCCCTTGGTTCCCGGTTCGAGTCCGGGCGGGCCCACCAAGATCCCTCGTAGGCAAGCACTTGCGAATACGAGCCGAAACCGGCCCACAACCAAGGGACTTTGTACGAGCCTTGTACGATTTTTTCGGGTTTCCTGGCCAGATCGCAGCCCCCTCAGGTCTCAGTTGTCGTCATCTCTCCTATTGGGGTCCAGTTGTAGAGACCGCACCCAGGGGACTGATGGGTGCTTGGGCCGCCTAGTCGCAGTGTGTCGTTGCGTGGCGCTTCGACCGGTTCAGTCGCTCCGGCAGCGAGCTGGTGTGGTCGCTCGAGGAGTTCCGAGGTCTCGGCGTCGCCTTCGTCTCTCCTGAAGGAACCGGAAGCCTTGTGACGGGCGCCGCCTGCGGGGGCCTTGCAACTCCCCTCGAATTCAGATCAACGCCGCGATCTTCTCTCCTTCTTCGAGCACAAATCGCGGCCGGCCGGCGTGGTCCTCAAAGGTGGTTGCCGGGTCGATTCCCAACACGTGATAGAGCGTGGCCAGGACGTTCGAGGGCGTGAAGGGTTTGCCGGTGGCCCGCTCCCCGCGGCGATCCGTTTCGCCTATGACCTGTCCCGTCTTCAGCCCGCCGCCGGAAAGCAGCACGAATCCCGCCTCCGGCCAGTGGCCTCGGCCGTCGGGAGTCGAATCGCCGATCTTCGGCGTGCGTCCGAACTCGCCCCAAATCACCACCGCCACATCCTTGTCCAGGCCCCGCTGGTAGAGGTCCGTGATCAACGCATATACCGCCCGATCGTATCGGGGAAGCATCAGGCGAAGAAACTTGAAATTGTGGGCGTGAGTATCCCAATGATTGGCCTGCTCACCGACCCCCTTGCCGAATTGGACAGGGATCCGAAGGGGCAACGTGACCACCGAGACACCCGCCTCCACCAGCCGGCGCGCGAGCAGCAGATCGGTGGCCTCGCCGTACGCGGCCCGGGTCCGCTCGGGTTCCCGGCTGATGTCAAAGGCGTCCCGCACCTTGTTGGAACTGATGATTTCCAACGCCTGCCGGGTGTAGGTGTCCATCTCGGCCAGAACCCCGGCTTTATCCTGGTCCAGGGTTCGCTGGAGCCGGTCAAGTCCGCTCAGCAATGCCCTGCGGTCGTTCAGGCGATCGAGCGTGACGCCCTGCGGCAGGGACAGATCGCCCAGCCCCGGCCCGTCGGTCCGGAAGGCCTGGTGAGCCGACCCCAGATAGGCGGGTGTATCCGGATCGTCGTAGGAGGGAAGCAGCCGCAGATTCTTGATCCCGACATGCGGCGGCATGCCGCGGCTGTACCCCCGCACGCGGCTGGCCACGCAACCGAACGCCGGCAAGGGGTTGGACGGATTCTGCCCGGTGTTGCGGGAACGTCCGGGACTTCCGGTCACAAGTTCGTAAGGATCGTGAGCCCCCTGGGTCTTCAGGCCTCGGACAATCGCCAGTTTGTCGGCGATCCTGGCCTGCAGGGGCATTAGTTCGCAGATCCGCATGCCCGGAACATTGGTGCCGATGGGATAGAACTCGCCGCGATACTCCGCGGGCGCATCCGGCTTCATGTCGTACATATCGAGGTGACTTGGCCCACCGGGCAAGTAGATCATGATGACGGATTTGGGAGACGGCGCCGAATCCGCTGCCTCCGCCCGCAGCCTCAGCACATCGGCCAGCGTCAGGCCGGCCGCTCCGAGACCTCCGATCCTAAGGAAGTCGCGGCGCGAAATCCCGTCACAGAACCTCGTTCGCTCGGAACGGTGCAGTCTCAACATTTCGGAGTCTCCCGGACCTGCGGACCTCCGCCGTCGGCTACCCAACACTCCCCCGGCACTGAAAGTGTAGTTTAATTTAGAAGCCTTCTGTTAAGTACAGCTTAACTAACCGACGGCCCCCTTTCCGGGGAGTCGGCCGCGGAGGACACCGATGGCCTGGCCTGCGTTCAAGCAGATCCGGTTTCAGCAGCTCCGGGCCTTCGGCGAGGCGGCTCGGACGGGGAGCTTCGCCCGCGCGGCGACGGCGCTGGGCGTGAGCCGTCCAGCCGTCTGGCAGCAGATCCGCGCCCTCGAGCGCGAGTTCGGCGCGGCCTTCCTCCTCCGGCGGGGCAACCGCCTCGAGTTGACGCGCGAGGGCCGGCTCCTCGCCGAGCTCGTCGCTCCCCTCGTATCGGGGTTCGCGTCGCTCCGGACGCGGTTCG
>Ga0222749_10000250_pt1 | contig 34576 bp, 27 predicted proteins | sample IncBWH2Mmetat_FD_197234 | JGI IMG/M metagenome (GOLD analysis project Ga0222749, IMG submission 197234) | Metatranscriptome of lab incubated forest soil microbial communities from Barre Woods Harvard Forest LTER site, Petersham... | ecosystem: Environmental > Terrestrial > Soil > Temperate... | reverse complement strand
GTTCTCCTGAAAGATCACAACCACATGCTTGATTGATCCCGCTGTTGGGGGCGGAATCTGTCCCTTTTGGCTACCGCCTCCACAGCCATTCAGGCTGATCAGAACACCTGCCGTGGCGATAAGCAATCCGCAGGCCAGAAACGTGCTGGATCGAACCATGCATCTTCTCCTAACAATGTCATTTAACCCAATTACCGTCAAATATAAACCCGGCTGCAGGGTTTTCCACTCGGTGCCAGGCGGAGTCTCGGCCACGAGCCTTCCGAAGAGCCCACTCCCTGACGTCAGGCTTTACGACCATGGCTTGGATGCGTCAGCAGGGGTTGGCGGCTAGGCTGAGACCAGGGAAAATTCTTCGGTCGAACCCTACCGCGATTCCGAACGTCGCCCCTCCCTGCGGTAGAATCCAGAACACGAAGTGAAATCTAATAGACTCCGACCGCGGGGAACTGAGCTGGTCGGACGGAGTAAGCGAGGTCCATTGTCTGTCCTGGTCGTTGGAGGCGCCGGATACATCGGAAGTCATGCGGCCCATGCCTTGAAACGCAAAGGCCACGAAGCCATTATCTACGACAACCTATCCACTGGCTGCAAGTCACTCGCGAACGGGTTCGAGTTAATTGTTGGTGATATTGCCGATTCCGCAAAACTGAAAATGGTACTGCGACGAGTGGATGCGGTCATGCACTTTGCCGCTTTCGCCTACGTTGGTGAATCCGTAATCAACCCTCGAAAATATTTCCAGAACAATGTGATCGCGGGCATCTCGTTACTCAACGCAGTGGTCGATTCCGATGTGCGAAAGTTTATCTTCTCCTCTACCTGCGCCACCTACGGCACACCGACAAAAATGCCGATCACCGAAGATACGCCGCGCTTGCCAGTGAACCCCTACGGTGTGTCAAAACTTACTTTTGAATACGCTCTGGAAGCCTACGACCGAGCTTACGGCCTCCGTTTCGTCTCCTTCCGCTATTTCAATGCGGCTGGCGCGGACGAAAACGGAGCCGTGGGCGAGATGCACAGCCCGGAAACTCACCTGATCCCCTCAGCCTTTGAGGCCATCAAAGGCGAGCGTTCGGAACTGGAGATTTACGGCAATGATTATCCCACGCCTGACGGCACCTGCGTTCGCGACTACGTTCACGTCAGCGATCTCGCGGAGGCGCATGTGCTGGGAGTGGAGTATCTGCAGGGAGGATCTTCCGCCGCCTTGAACCTCGGGACAGGACACGGCCATTCGGTGAAAGAGGTGATTTGCACCATTGAGAGAATCAGCGGTCGCCCGGTTCCGAAACGCTTTGTAGCGCGGCGTGCGGGCGATCCGCCGGAACTTGTCGCAGACCCTTCGCGGGCTGAGAAACTGCTGAACTGGAGGGCCAAGCGGTCACTCGATGAGATCGTTTCTACCGCCTGGAAATGGGAACAGAGTCGCTGAAAAATCGCCAGTCGGGGACACCCTCATCCGAACGGGCGTTTGAAACAAATCTCGATGGGCAGGGAAGGTGCAACAAAAAGGCGGCTTGTCGGATATCGGCAAGCCGCCGGGAAAACCCCTCAGAGAATGTGCAGAACCGCAACTTACGTTGGTCGGGCTGCAATTCTTTAGCCTTACTGCGCTGTCTCCTTATAAGGAAGGGGAGAAATGAAAGCGGTTCCTGTGATCTTGATCGAAACCACGCCGGGACTACTCGGGAGGGTATAGGTAGTCGAGGCAATTCCATTGCTTCCAGTCACTGGCGTCGGGTTCGCAAAGCTGCCACCTGCGCCGCCATCGCTGAAAGTAACCGTCACTCCAGGGATTACGTTGCCCGAATACGCATCGACAGCCTTCACCGAGAGAGCCTTTGGCAAAGTCGTGCCGACCGGGCCCGTCTGTCCACTGCCTCCAATGGCCTTCAATGTGGCCATCAGGCCATAAACCGCCAGTTGAGTGGTGGTGCCGACGTAGACTTTTCCATTTGCGATGGTGGGTGTCGCGAAGTGGGCAATGGAACCGACAGTGTCACGGTTTCCAGCAGCTTGATTACTGCTGTAGGTGATGGCCAGATTAGTCGTGTTAAAAGCAGTGAGCAGTGGAGCCAGGTAACTTGGACCGCGCAGCAACCAGATAATACCGTTGCTTGTACCGTTGGCACTGAGCGAAGGCAATCCGCGATCGCTCATGGCAATGCTTTGCACCACGGGAGACACCGAAAGCAGACCATCGCTGAGCGAGTACCCCTGCAGAGTATGGCCGTTGGTGCCGATGTAATACACCATTCCGTTCCAATAGACCGGGGCGCTGTAAATCTGTCCCAGATTGCTGCTTATTTCCTGGACAACGTTGTCTCCGTTCACGTTGAACTGGCCCATGTTGTCCCGGTTGATCAGATAGATGACGCCTTCCTTGCCGCCGGCGACCAAGAGATGAGGATTCGGACCAGCCTGGTCCGGTAGCAGCACTACGCCCCCCGATCCGAGGTCGAGATCTCCGCTATTCAAGAAACTCTCGTCGTCAGGAGTGAAGTAGTCAACCCAGGTCAAGGGGCCACCTGAAAGATTCAATTTGAGTACGGTGTCTCCAAAATCCATGCCGCCTGCGTTCGCGTCGAAATCACCGAGGGCGGCGGAAGCGAAATAGACATTGCCGGCGGCGTCCCCGGCCAATCCCGCTCCGCTCTGCCAGACTGACCCACCCTCTTTTACATCGGGAGTCGTATTAAAAACCCCGGTCTGTTGAAGACTGGCAGCGTCGTAAGAGAAAACCCATCCATGCGCATTGTGATCGCAGCCATTGGAGCCGAATCCAATGTAGACATTTCCGTTCAGCAACAACAGTCCGGGCCGCTGTGCCTGATGCTTGGTGACAAATGGCACGGTCGCACCGAACGAATTCACAACCGATCCCGCAATCACGGCTGGGCCGCCAAATTTCTCCTGTCCCGTCGTAATGTCGAGCGCGTGCAGCCGGAAAATGTAGCTGCCATTTTCGTTCGTTTTGGCAACGACATATAAAGTATTGGTTGTCGCATCGATGGCCGGGGTGCCCATGATGCCAATCTCCGTAAAGCCAGTTTCTGGGCCACATCCCTGATCGGTGCTGGACTCAGTCGTAATGCCGGTAGCCGGACTGATGAAACTCGTTGTCCACAGCGGTGAGATATTGCTCCCGGCGTTGTTGTCCGCGTCAAAGGCGAAAACACTGTCGTGCTGGGTAGCAACGTAGACCACGTTGTGAGTACCTAAGCCGGGAATAACCACACCCGGCATGTACAGAGGCTGTCCGACCACCAGGCCATCCACATTTTGCGTAAACAATTTCCCGAAGTATTTGGAAGTAACGTTGCTCGGAGTGAGGTAGGTTTCGGAGACGTTTTGCCCGGTGCGAGAATTGTCGTTGTGCTCAGTAGAAACAGTAACCTGGCCGGCCGCCGGCGACGCGACTAAGCCCAGAACGCCAATCGCGAGAGCCACAAGCTGCAGCTCGCGGCGGAGGACAAGCGCGGATTGTAACCATCTATTCATCGGGCGTTTCATTCGGTCTCCTGCTCCAAATCGCTCACACTCCATGATCGCATTTCTTCACTGGCACGTCGGAAGCTTGAAGTTGGCAATCCTCGTTCTCCACGTGAGGGCCGAAACCTGGGCGGTCGTGAAGTACTCGTTCACGTACCAGAAGGTACACCCGTCGACGGGATCCACGGTCATGCTGGTGTAATCGCCCCACCCCTGGGAATTCTTCTCGTCAGCCTTTCCCGCCTGTATGGCGATTTCGGTTGGCGCGGGGTTTGACAGGCTGAACCACGACGCTCTGATTCCAGGATGAATTGTTCCACTCGAAACGCTATAGCCCACGGCAGCATTTCCAACATGATCTTGAGCGATGCTGGGCATGAACCTGTAGAAGCTTTGGTCAGGATTGACGATGCCGGTTTGGAATACCGCCGGGACTCCACTGCCGCGAAGTTCGAACCACATGATTCCTGTCTGCTTGTTTCTCTTAGTTCCCACACCCACTTGAATCGTCTGGCTGCCCAGGAAAGACTCGTAAGAGCCGAAGTTCCGGTACGCAAGCCGCCACATGATTCGGTCGCCGACTGAATCTATGTGGTTGTGGACCTGGCCACCTTTGTACGAAGGCTCGGGAACGCAGAATGTATAAGGCACATTCGTGAGATCGTAGCAACCCGGCGTGTAAGTAGGCACGGACAGGACAGACTGGTTGAAAGTTGAGTTCGAGGGATTGGTCCAATCCACATGGAAGTCCCAGAGGTTCATCGTATTGGACGTAGTGCTGTGTCCGTCGTTGGGTGGGTTCTCGATACTCACGAAAAACTCATCTCGCCCCTGTGGGGGTGGAGTAGTGCCGTCGATATCGGCCGGTTCGAGGCTGTGCGCGAGGTACATACTTCCGTTGGAGTTGGAATTGTTGAAACATTGCATCGGATTCGGGGTGGTATTGGCGAGCATGTTGGTCCGATCGAGAACAAATGCAACGATACCAATTTCCTGGTATGCGTTGCTGGGATCCTCAAGATCGATGCTCCCGTAATAACCATCCAGCCACGTACTCAACTTCGTGTAATCCGGATAGTAGAGCTTGCCCGATGGATTCGTTCCGATGCATGGGGTTAAGTCGAATACGTAGGTGTACCAAGTGAAATTGCTCGCCGTCAGATCGTCAGTATTCGAAACCGCCACACATGAATAGTAGTGCTTATTGAGTGACGGAGAATGGCCCCCGATTACCCAGCGGGACGCCAGACGGTCAAAAAGTACCACCGTGTCCACCCCAATACCTGAGCAGAACGACGCATTCTGGCCCCACGCCAAATGGCCGATGGCCTGCGGCGTAGCCCAGACCTTCGCGGAAGTCACTTTGTCAAACGCCTGATAATAGCCGTTCACCCACTGCATGTACTGTTTAGTGCCGACAGCACCGTTTGGATCAATCGTGGACCGTGGGTTAGGCAGTTGGGATGCGTCGATGCCCTCAAATGACTTAACAGTTTGCGCCGGTAACAGGTTCGAGGAAAGGAAAAACAGGGTCAGCAGAAGCTTCAATCTAATCATCGGTTCACAATCCAATCATCACGGGATTAGGCCAGGGAGGAGAAAACGGCTAGATTGGGGACCACAACCCCCATATCCATAAGTCAGATATTCGACTACCTGGAGTCCGTTTGTCAATGTTAACGAAGTAGACACGGTGAAGGAACTTGCACAAGCAATAACAGGCAGCATGGATACCTACGCCGGGAGCCCCCGGTAGCGCGTCAGTCGCGAGTCGGGCAGCCTGTGTGGCCGCCGTGTTGCGCCCGGATTGGTCATCGCGTAAAATCCCCTCGCCTTTGAGCCAAGACTTCATGGGGTTTTCTCGATCAGTCATAAGGTAGGAACAGCATGCACTTCCGAGACCTAGCAGCCCGGCTAAGGCCAAGGCTAGAGTCGGAGTCGAGCCATCGCAAGCTGGAACGAGATCCTCAATATTCAAGGCAGGAGTCTTAGGTGCAAAATATTTCCCCCAGGAACTGCAGGCTTGGACACTTACTTCTCAGTCTATTAGTCTTTGGCATAATAACCACCTCGGCTCGAGCTCAGATACCGGCTGCGTATTTTGGGATGCAAGCCACTTCAGGCGTCGCTCTTCAGCCGCCACAATGGTGGTCAAACCCGTGGCCAGTAGTGACATTTGACAGCTTGAGGCTCTGGGACGCGGGCGTGGCCTGGGCTCAGATCAACACTGCCGACGGGGTCTACAACTGGACGCTGCTCGATGAATGGCTTAATGACGCCCGGAACAACCACGTCGGACAAGTGATGTATACGTTCGGGGAGACGCCGCAATGGGCTTCATCCCATCCCAACGATCAGAGCTGCGCATGGGCGCCGGGAGAGTGTGATCCCCCCAAGGATCTGAACCCGGACGGCAGCGGTCCCGATCAAATCTGGCAGAATTACGTGGCTGCGATTGCTGCCCACTCCGCTGGCACTATCAAGTACTGGGAAATCTGGAATGAACCCAAGAATGCGTACTATTGGAACGGCACTGTCGCTCAGTTGGTGCGTATGGCAAAGGATGCGCGCAGCGTGATCCTCAGCATCGACCCGCAGGCAGTCATGTTGACGCCGCCCAGCCATGGTCCATGGCAAACGCTCTACTTTGCGGGCGGCGGTCCTGAGTACGCGGATATCATCACGTATCACGGCTACGTCTATCGCTCTGGTTGCGTCGGGTTTCCAAAAGCTGCCGACGAGTTGACGGTAATCAGTGGTGTGCAAGCTGTGATGGCGACGTACGGGCAGTCCGGCAAGCCGCTGTGGGACACGGAAACGAGCTGGGGAGTTACTGGGGACAGTTGTTTTTACGATGAGGACCTTCAGTCTGCGTTTCTAGCACAGTTATACATGCTGCACTGGTCCGCCGGTGTCGAGCGGGTTTTCTGGTATCAATACAACAACCAGCTAAATGGAACGCTGTGGACTCCGAATTCCGACCCCCACCATCGCAACTACAAAGGAACCCTGCACAAAGCCGGTTATGCCTACGATCAGGTTTACCAGTGGCTGGGAGGCCTGAATATGGACGGCCCTTGCAAGCAGTCAGGCACCGTATGGACCTGCAATTTCAGCCGTCCGAGCGGGTACCTTGCCGAGGCCGTCTGGGATACTTCTCAGACTTGCCATAATGGCTCTTGCGGTACCAAGAACCGCCAGGTCGGCTCGCAATACATAAACTACCTCACTCTGGACGGGAAGAAGTTCTCCATTAGCGGAGGCCATGCACCCGTTGGTGCCAAGCCGATTCTGCTCCAGAACCAATAAAGGGATCGGACGCGGCCACACTTGGCCGTGCAACCACAATCACAGCGGCGCAGGTAACGGTTACTTATGCGCCTGTTCTAACAGAATGGGCTGGTTCGAGATCGTTATACTTCCGCCCTTCAACGGCGACGTGTTGCCGCTAAGATCGCGCTGACTTACGTAACCATCGGGGACTTTGTAGTTGGCGCTGGCCCCCGGATTTGCGAACCAGACAATCCTTGCCGGAGACCCACCATTGCTGTTCTTGCGCAGATCGCAGGTCCAGACGCCGTTCTTGTTCTCACAGGGGTGGTCAAATGTGGCGCCAACGAGCCAGTCCTGGAGGACTTCGTAAGTCTTCGCCGCGGGCTTTGAGCCCTCTCCCTGAGTCCACAAGGTACCCAATTTTTGGTTGTCCCAGGAATACCAGATTACGAGTGAAACCCCTTCCGCAGCTTGCAGAATGTAGAGGCGGGAAATGTCGGAGACGGGATCTTCACTCCCTCCGCTCGGATTCCAACTGCCTTCCGTATCAAAGATGGGTTTGGAAGCCTGACCGTATTGTTGGAGCATGTGCCTGAAGTCCTGGATGAATCCATCGATGTTCTCGGGAATGCGGATGTAGGCGTGGAACGAAATGCCATCCGCATACTGCCCGCCGCCAGCGGCCAGGTACTGGTTCATCCATGCCTTGGCGCGTTCGTTTCGAAGGCCGCCGCAGGGGGTGAGCACAGTAGCACTGGGATCGAGGCTCTTGATGATCTCCTGCGCATCCTTCGCCATTCGCACCATCTGCGGGAAGGTACCCTTCCAGTACATCGCGTTGAACGGCTCGTTCCAAATCTCCCAGTATTGAATGTGCCCCGCCGCGTGTTTGACAATCGCGGTCACAAAGTCTTTCCAGTACTGATCTGGCCCGGTGCCGTCCTCTTTCAGGTCGCTGGGTGGGCCACACGAACCCGGACTGTCTCCGCACTCACTGTGATCATCGGGGCGGGAGCTAGCCCAGCGAGGGGTTTTCCCAAAGGTGTAGAGCACATCAGCGCCGTGTTCCTGGGCGTCCTTCAGGCGACGATCCAGGATTGTCCAGTCGTAAGTGCCCTTCTGCGGACTGATTTGATACCAGTTGGTCTGACTGTCCCAAAGCCGGTACGTGCCAAAGTGAAAGGGGGGCCACCCATGTTCCTCGCGATGGTTGATGTGCATGCCGAAGAATTTAGGGGTTATCTGGGCCCACGAACCGGTAGCGAGCATACAGAAAACCGCTAACCATGAGAAGTTCCTAAGCATATCGGTCTAGTCTTACCTTTCTAGTGAAGCCGCTAGTTTACCCCGGAAGGCGTGAGCAGAAAAAGATGAACTGGCCCGGCATGCTGCTCGTCGTCCATATCCGTCATGCGATCCCTGGTGAGATCGTGATGGGTACCGCCGACAGCGATGATCTGACCTCGGTCATTGATAGCCTGAGCTGAAGTCAGGACGATGTTGGAGTCGGTCGGAATCAGTGCATTCAGGTCTACCATCCCGGTCTTGCGAGTCCACAAGAAAGCGCGCCCACCCAGAGAGGTGTTGGAGGTACCGACGACCTGGTCCGAGTTGTTGATGCCGAAAGCAGCGCTGTAGTCCCCAGCGTGGAGAGTCCCGAGATTTTGGACTTCCCGTTCTTTGGTCCAGAGAACTGCTCGGGTTCCACCTGCTCCGGTCGAAGCTCCAACAACAACTCCAGAATCGCTGATTCGCGCCGCCGTGCTTGTAGTGTCACCAGGCAGAGTTCCGAGGCTAATCATGCCATCGCGGGCGGTCCAGAGAAACGCCATATTACCCGAAGAACTCTTGCTCACGCCCACTACCGAACCTGAGTTGTTGACACCGCGAGCTTCACTCCCGGTCTCGCCTGGTAGATTGCCCAGGGCACGCGTTCCTCCAGACTTGGTCCAAAGAAAGGCATGCATGCCGTGACGGCCCGTCGAGAATCCGACCACTTCGCCGCGGTCATTGAGGTCAGAGGCGGCGCTGCTGCTGTCGCCGCGGAGTACGCCAACCTCCTGCATTCCAGCATCCACGGTCCAGATGAACGCTCGCATCGAGTTTGGGGTGTTGGAGCGCCCGACGACAGTACCCAACTGGTTGATGGCCAGGGCAGCGCTGGAGTCGCCGCCCGGAAGACTGCCGAGTGCCAGCAACCCACCAGTGGACGACCACAAAAAGGCGGTGGTAGCGCCACCGTCACGGAAGCCCGACCAGCCGACCACCTGTCCGGCAGAATTAAGCGCTGTCCCAACGCTGCTTCCACCGCGCAGCGCGCCCAGGTCCTGCACTTTGTAGGGACCAGCGGCAAGAGAAGGCAGCGCAAGAAAAGAGGTCAGCGCAGCTACTGCCAGAACGGTTACGAGTTCCCGCATATTCCAGATTCTCATTGACCAGACTCCTAATCTGCCGCCTGAGAAGAACGGCTATTGTTGTTGGCCGAAGGATTCATTGGCCAGGGGCTTTGAAGGTTACAACCTGCATTACCCAATTGGTCGATGCATCGAGTTTGGCCGTAGCCGTGAAGTTTCCCTTCTGCGACGCAAGTCGGTGCTCCGCCATGTCAAAGAAATTAGTGAGTAGCACCGGGATATAGCCAGGTCCGGGATTGAGCGTCTTGGACTGTACAGTATCGGACGCAAACACCAACACCCGAGCGGCCTTGGTAGTGACCTGACCGCTGGTTGCGGTGAAACCCAGACCGCTGGACCCGGCACTGACATCCAGTGGATTCGCGGTATCAAGGCCCGCGTATTCGAAGATGCGAAGATCTGCAAAGCTGGCTGCCTTGGTGAACTTCACGGTTAGTTTGTTCGCGCCCCCGGCAGCAGACTTGATATTTCTTGCATAGTAAATCACCTGCGTGAGATTCTTGCCTTTCACGACTGCACCGGCTTGGCTATAGGAATTTCCGGATGAGTCTTGGACGGAAGTGACGGAGGCGGTCGTGTCGTTCCATCCCATGACCACGACGTTCAGATCGCCGGCCGACTGTGCCAGAGAGTAGGGCGCGGTTATAGAGCTGGCCGTTTTAGCTGTGTTGTAGTTAGTTTGAACAAAGGAGATCCCTTGGCCGAGGCTGTACGCATAAGCGCCAGGGAGAGTGCTCTGCTGATAATCGGGGTTCGTAACGGTGACGTCGGCCGCACCGGCGGCGTGTGCGGGTGTATTCGCAGTGATCTTGGTGCTGCTCGCAACTTGGACGTTGGTGGCCATGACGGCCCCGATCTGCACCGTGGCGCCGGACAGAAAATTGTTGCCCGAGATCGTTACAGAAGAGCCTCCGTCGGTGGACCCGGAAGCTGGGCTGATGGATAGAACGGAAGGTGCGCTCGCGCTTATTTGGACCACCGACGCCACCGATGGCACACCACTCCCATTAAGGATAAACAGCATGTACTGTCCAGGAGGAGCGGCGGTAGGTCCCGAGGGAGCCGTGACATTCAACCCGCCAGAAGCTTGCGTGAAGCTGAGTTGGTTGAAGCGCTGGTTTGCGTTAAACGCATGGGTAACAGAAGAAAGCCGGACCCATGTAACGTTTGCGATCGATGTGGCACTGGGCGTGGCCACAAAGAAAGTTTGCCCATACGTCACCTGGGCGGGAGCGCTGGTGATGGTGGGACGGGCTCCGTTAAAAAGATACGGAGGTGAAAAAAATTCACCGCCTGTGTCTGAGGCAGCCGAACCGCCGGCTGTCAGCACGCGCCCATCAGGCAGCAACACCGCGATAGAATGATAGCCGCGGTAGGAAGGCGCACTGGCGAGGGTGGTCCACGTGGCCTTGGCCGGGTTCCAGAGCTCGGCAGCGTAGACGGGAAAATTCGAGTTGTTAAATCCTTTACCGCTGCTGCCGCCGGTTACAAGCACCGTCCCGTCGGGAAGAATCGTAGCGTTCAACTGGCGGCGATGATTCGCCATCGGGTTCGTATAGCTCCACGACGGATTTGAAGAATTCAGATCGATGAGTTCGGCGGTGTTGGTGGGGGGATCGTCGCCACCCACGATCAAAACCTTGCCTGGCGAATACATCACAGCAGTGCCATAGTCGCGGGGGTTTGGGTATTTGGTAGTTCCAACCATGGTCCAGGCGCCGGTTCCGCTTGTATTCAGGTAACGAGTCCCGACCGTTGGTCCGGCGTTGAACAGCTCGCCATTGGGGGCGACAAACATGCGGGCATAGTCGGCAACCGACAATGGAGCCTTGTTGAGATATCGCCATTTGCCGGGGACTATTTCCCAGATCTGAGGGATCAGATTGGTGCCGTGGAAGGGCGTGACATCACCGCCGAGAACGAGAACGTCACCGTTCGAAAGACTGGTGGCAGTAGGATACCAGCGGCCGTCATTCATGTCCGGAAGTTGGGTCCAGGCGTTGGTGGCTGGATCGTAGATCGCCGCGTTCGGCAGGCCGACCTCAATTGCCTGATGCCCGCCGGCAACGAAAACCCGGCCATCAGAAAGAATGGTATGACCCGAGCAGAAGATGTTGAAACCGGCGGGCGTTGCGGGTGAACGTGTTTGCGATGGGGTCGTAGATTTCGGGAATATCTCCCTGCTCGAATTGCGGCCAAAACAGCACCTTCCCATTCGTCAACATGTGTCCGTGTACAGCCAAGTACGGCCACTGCTCAGTATTCGACCATTGTCCCACACTGGCAGGGTCGCGCGACTGCGCAGCCACGGCCGTACAGAGAGCCAGGAGGCTTGCAAAGCTCAGCAACAGCCAAAGCAGTCTTCGAGGTAAGTCCGCGGCTAACCGAATTGTAAGCATATTTTCACCTTACGCAGAGACGATTGAACGGGGGTCCTTCGAACTTGAACTTCAAGCTCGGATCAAAGCTATCTCGAAAATCAGGTGAACGAAAGGGCGCAACGCATGCAACATAAGGAACTACCGTGACGAACGGTCTTTAACGTCAGCCTCACCTCCTCTTGCTTGGTCCACAGAGTCTAGTAGGTACCATGGGATGCCCACCGGTTTCTGAAGGTTTCATTGTCCCGGAGCTTTGAACGTCACAACTTGCATGACCCAGTTCGTTTTGGCATCGAGATTGGCCGAAGGGTTGAACTTGCCTTTCTTCGATGTCATTTCGTGTTCCGCGAGGTCAAAGAAGTTGGTGAATACGATCGGCACGTATCCAGAGCCAGGGCTCAACGTTTTAGAAAGCACTGTGTCGGACGCGAATACGAGTTCGGTAGCAGCCGTTGTGGTAACCGAGCCGCTGCCTGCAGTTAAACTCTGACCGCTGGATCCGTTGCTGACATCCAGCGGGTTCGCGGTATCAAGGCCCGCATACTCAAAGATGCGGACATCCGGATAGCTGGCTCCCTGGTTGAACTGCACGGTCACGGTGTTTGCGCGCGCTGCCAGAATATTCTTGGCGTAGTAGATTGCCTGTGTCAAGTTGGTACCGACCACGACCGATCCAGCGGGAGTGTAGGAATTGCCCGCGGAGTCAGTGACCGAACTTATTTTGGAAGTCGCATCGTTCCATCCCACGACGACGATATTCAGATCGCCCGCGGACTGGGGTAAAGGAAAGACCGGAGCAACGGAGTTCGTTTTGTTTGGAATTGCCAAAAAGCTGGATTGAGCAAAAGCGATTCCCGACCCGAGAGTATAGGTGTATGCGCCGGGAAGAGTGCTCGATTGGTAGTCCGGGTTCGTAACTTCGACGTCAGCTGAACCAGGAGCGCCGGCTGGAGTATTTGCAGTGATCGTGGTGCTACTCGTGACTCGGACGTTCGTAGCCATCACGCCACCGATCTTCACCGTGGCACCAGCGAAGAAATTTGTACCAGAGATGGTTACGGGTGTGGCGCCGTTGGTCGAGCCCGAACCGGGACCGATGGACACCACCGTAGGTGCCGCTGCCACCACTTGCACGACCGACGCGACCGAAGGCACGCCGCTGCCCTTAAGAATAAACAGCATGTAGTCCCCGGCGGCTGCGACGCTGGGGTCTGCGGGAGCGGTTACCTGCAGTCCGCCAGAGACCTGCGTAAAGCTGAGCTGATTGAAGTGTTGTCCCGTATTGAATCCGTGGGTGACAGACGAGAGACTGACCCAGGTAACGTTGGTGATCGATGCCGCATCAGGTGTGGTGACCGTGAAATTCTGGCCATAATTCACTTGAGTCGGCGCAGACGTGATTGTGGGCCGAGTTCCATTGAAGAGGTACGGGGGAGAGAAGATTTCGCCGCTTGCGTGTGCGCCGCCGGCGCTCAGCACTCGCCCGTCTGCGAGCAAGAGGGCGACTGAGTCGTAACCACGAAAGACAGTTGAGCTCGCCAGTGTGGTCCAGGTACCCGTGGCAGGATTCCAGAGTTCCGCTGCCAGCACCGGAGAATTGGGGTTATTGAATCCACTGCCACTGCTGCCGCCTGTGACCAGGACCGTTCCATCCGGGAGAATCGTGGCATTCGGTTGTTGGCGAGCATTCGCCATGGGATTGGTAAAACTCCACGCCGGATTGGAGGAATTCAAATCGATAATCTCGGCAGTGTTGGTTGGGGGACTGTCAGCTCCGCCCAAGATCAAGACTTTACCGGGTGCATACATGGCGGCGGTGCCGTAGTCTCGGGGAGAGTTGAACTTGGTGGTGATCACGCCCGACCAGTGACCGACTCCGCTGGGATTCAGAAGACGAGTGGCCGGGTATGGGCCGGCATCGAAAACCTGACTGCCAGGAACTGAAAATATCCATGGGTCGACCGGCAATCCGAGGGATGCGCCGTTCAGATAACGCCATTTGCCCGGGCCCAGTTCCCAGACTTGGAGAGATCGGTTGGGGCCGACAAAATGATTCAGATAGCCCCCTGTGACGAGAATGTCACCGTTCGAGAGAGTAGTGTTCGTCGGCAGGAATCGGCCAGAAAACATGTTTGGAAGTTGGGTCCAGGCGTCGCGGGCCGGATCATAGACCGCCGCGTTGGGCAAGCCGATTTTGTTCCCTTTGTATCCGCCCGCAACCAGCAATTGACCATTGGGCAGAAAAGCGTGCCCGGATGAGAATATGTCGAACCCAGCGGGCGCAGCTGAGGTGAAGGTGCCGGCAACCGGGTCGTAGATCTGAGGCGTATCTCCGGTTGGCCAGAACAGTACCTTTCCATTGGCCAACAGATGCGCATGCGCTGCCGTTTGCGGCCACTTGCTTGGTTTAGACCATTGGCCGACACTGGACGGAGCGGCTTGCGCGATCATTTCTACGCAGAGGGTCAAGCTGGCGATGGCAAGCAATGCCCAAAATAGTTTTCGAGTCAGATTCGTAGCGGTGAACATGGGTACTCCTCGTTAGGGTTAGGAAAAACAGACCGGCCAAGCTTCCGATCGGAAGGAGCCTCCGAGTCTTAGTGAACCCCGGCCGGGGTTAAGAGTTGCGCTGAGCGGAACAGATGGAACCAGGAAATCGACAGTGAAGATTCCTGCCAATAAAGCGAAAATTCTTGCCTACTGGTTTGTCAACCAGATTGGCTTAAGGCCTACGGCTACGGTGCTGTTAGAAACCAAGCCAGAATTTCCTGCCAAGTCATGATTCTTGCTGTACTTCAGGTCGACTGAGACATCGACGGTGGTGCAGGTGCCGTTAGTGCAGGATTGAGATGTGTCCCAAATCACCTCGGCCTGATAGCCCCCGGGTCTGGTAAATGTGCAAGTCCACTGCGTACCGGTCGCGGAGCACGGAGTAGCAAGCGTGCTTCCTACCAACCAGTTATAGACCTGCTGGTACGCGGTGCCAGCCTCAAGCATGGTACCGTTGGGAGCAGGGCTGGGGATCCAAAGAGTGCCCCAAGTATTGTTGTTCCATTGGTACCAGTAGAATCGGGAAACGTTTTCTGACAGCTGAAGCAGGTAAAATTGTGCCAGGAAGGCGGCTCGCTGATCTTGATCAGTGAAGCAGTTTGTTAGTTCGTCGCCCCAACTGCCTTCAGTGTCCCACAACGGCTTGCCCGTGATTCCGGCCGCAGCCAGGGTTGTCTGAATGCCGCTTACTCTCTCAGAGATATGCGAGGTATCTGGGAACTCGCCGCAGCGTCCTCCGAGGTAGCCGTGGAAGGTCACAACGTCCGCATACTGGACGCCACCAGCGGCAACGTACTGCTTGAAGAAAGTATCATGGCTGGGTGGGGTTAGCATCACCGCCTTTGGGTTGATGCCGAGGATGATAGATCGGGCATCCTTGGCCATTCTCGCTAACTGCGACGCCGTGCCAGTCCACTCCGTGATGTTCTCGGGCTCATTCCAGCCTTCCCAGTACTGAATCTTACTTCCAACGTGGGTTGCGATCGCCGTCACAAAGTCCTTCCAGTGCTGGTCGGTACCGCTTCCATCAGCGTTCAGATCATCCGGCGGGTCGCAGGCACCGGCTTCCCAGAACGCCGCGCAGGACGCGTCGTTCGGACTTGAAGAAGCCCACCCGGGAGTCTTGCCGAAGGTGTACATAAGGTCGGTGACGCCGTGGGACTGCGCCGTCGAAATCCATCGGTCAAGGACCGACCAATCATAGACGCCGGCTGCGGGGTTGGTCTCTCCCCACGCGGTGTTTGTATCCCACAGGCGCATGGTACCGAACGCAGGTGAAGGCCACGGTTGCTGGTGAAGCACGCCGGTATTCATCTGCATGCCAAAAAAGGCAGCACTGATGCCCTCGGAACCACCGGAACCACCCGAACCGCCACCTCCGGAGTTACCACCATTGCTAGTTGAGTTATTACTGGAGATGCCAGCACAAGACACCAGGCTTCCGATCAACAATAGGAGGAGCAACCAACGCAGCAATGGCATGGGCAAACCTCTTTTCCCCGTGCAATGCTTGCGAGGTTAACAAAGCTTAACTCAAATGACTCCTCTCCAAAGTACACATAAGATATTGATCGTTAAGCAGATACGACATGAACTAGCGCCACTTTCCAGCTACTACTTTAGGGTAGATGCCGGGGATGTTGCCTCGAGTTGGTCGACCGCTGTACCCCGGCTACGGATCGCCCGGTATCCCCTCAGAAGCCCTAGGGATAGAAAAGAGTAAAGGAGGAGGACCATGGAATCGTATCGCGCAAGCCAGAAGTAGGAAATCCGATCCCGCCAGATCTCAAACAGGCCAGGCGATCCAACGCCAGTGTCGGGTTGTCGAGAGGGGTAAACGGGCCACTTGCCACGAGAGCGATCCTTCCACAAACGGATGTATCTTTGAATTTTGCGGTTGGCGGAGGGAGTTAAGCTGTCGGGACGCCGAGCAGAATTGACGATGCCCTTGCCGTTCACCAGAGAGTGATGTTCGTCCACAAAGATGGCAGAACGATCCGCGTCTTCCAGTGACAACATGCGGGAATCAAACGGGATCCTCAGAAAGCTGCAGATCGCCTTCATCTCGGGCGCTGGGTCCCGCACCAGGTCTTCGTAATGAAGCTGGTGTAACTGTGTGCCTTGGCGGGCCAGTTGGTCACAGCCGCGCTTTAGTTCTTCGAGTCCGAGCAGAGCGCGCAGGATCATTCCGCGGCGGGCAAAGTAATGCGAGCCAGCGGCGGCGCGAACGATGCTGCCGCAGATTGGAGTGGGATCGCGCCAGATGACGATGAACTTTGCGTTCGGGAATTCGCCCGCAAGCTGAGGCAGACAGTCGTAATATTGAGGCGACTTGCAGCCCCAGATGCTAGCTCCTTTCCGCTCAGCATATTGTTTGCAGACGGCCTCCGTCGCGGAGCGGATGTCAAGACCCGGCGGAATCTTCGACCCGTCGATCCCGTGCCGGCTGGGACCCTGGTTCCAGAAGTCCCAGCGCTCCAACCAGTCAGATTTTGCCCGCCCGCTATAAAACAAAGGCCGCATGACAGGAAGCTCCCCCTCGTACAAAAGGGCAATCTGGGGATGCTGGTTCAGCAAAGTGTAGAGAAGTGAGGTTCCGGAGCGCCACATCCCTACAACGAAGAGAGGCCCGGAATTCGGGTCAGTTGACATATGAGTCGGGGTCATTCCTGACAATTTAAGCAAACCTGTTGAAAACTGAACATCGGAATCACGAGAAGCGTTTAATGCCAGTAATCTCAAGGCCGACGTTCCAGACAAACTTAGGACCGAAGACCAGATAGCGTTTCCAAAGCCGTTTGGGCTCCATCAATAGTCTGAAAAGCCACTCGAGACCGTTTTCCCGCATCCATCGGGGTGCCTGTTTCAGCTTTCCGAGATTGAGATCAAACGCAGCGCCTACTCCAAGCATCACGGGCACGCGGAATGCGTTCCTGTGCGCGTACATCCATCGTTCCTGCTTCGGTGTGCTGAGGCCGACCCAGAGCACATCTGCGCCGGAATTGTTCACCATCTCCGCGACCTCTTTCTCTTCGTCCGCAGTGAGCGGCCGAAAAGGCGGAGAGTAACTCCCTGCGATCTGGAGTCCATACTTGTCGCGGAACAGCTCAGCCAGACCCTGTGGCACACCTTCTGCACCGCCATAGAAGAAATGACGATAGCGCGATCCGGTTTGCTTGCAGAAGGTGTCCATGAGTTCGGGTCCGTAGACACGGCGTCGCAAGGGAAAACCATGCCATCGTCCCAGCCAGACCAACGGCATCCCGTCAGGTACGACCAAATCCGCCGCCAGGAGGACATCGCGGAAGTGGGCATCTCCGAGAGACTCAGTCACGCCATGCATGCCAGTCACGGCTACATAGCGTGTCCCGATTCGTTCGCGTATCCAGTTTTCCAGACGAGCGATGGCGTCGGGAATCTGAACCGCGTCCACACGGATCCCCAAAGCGTGGAAGCTTGGGGAATCCGCAACTGGAGCCGTACCGGGTTGAATGGTTTGAGTGGACATTAGGAGGTCTGCGATTGGCTGCTAGTCTCCGGCGGTTAAGGCAGGCTCTTCTTCGGCGGCGTTCTTAGCCAGTTCTGCCGCGATCCACGGATAGGTTTTAGCCAGGCCCTCGCGCAGCAGGATCTTCGGCTCCCAACCGAGGACTTTGCGAAGCAGACTATTGTCGCTGTTGCGGCCACGCACACCTTGTGGGCCAAGCGTGTTGTGCCGCTTCCCGATTCGCTTACCCGCAGCGTCGGCGACCAAGTCCACGAGTTGGTTGATGGTGACCAGTTCATCGGTTCCCAGGTTCAGCGCATCGCGGTAGTCAGAGGCCATGATACGGATGAGCCCCTCGACGCAATCGTCAACGTACATGAAAGAACGAGTCTGCTCGCCATCGCCCCAGACCTCGATTTCACCCGGATCGGAGGACAGAGCCACTTTGCGAGAAATAGCAGCAGGAGCTTTTTCCTTGCCGCCGTCATAAGTGCCAAGAGGTCCGTATACGTTGTGGAAACGCACAATGCGAGTCTCGAACTTATAGTCGTGCCAATAGTACCGGCAAAGCTCTTCCGCGTAGAGCTTCTCCCAGCCGTACCCGGGTTCGGGCTCGGCGGGGAAGGCGTCTTCTTCCTTAAGCGGCTTGACATCGGCACTGAGCTGTTTGCTCTGGGCATAGACGCAGGCCGAGGAGGAGAACAGATAGCGCTTGACGTCGTGCTGGCGGGCGGCTTCCAACATGTGCGCGTTGATCAGGATGTTGTTGCGCGCGATATCGGCGTGGAAGGCGGTGATGTAGCCGATGCCTCCCATATCCGCGGCCAGGTTATAAACTTCGTCGAGGCCGCCCCGGGTTGCCATCAGGCACTCGTCCCATTTCCTGAGGTCGCGAACTTCGAATTCGTCGGCCGCCGAGCGCTCGTACTCGGGCAGTTTGATGTCTACGCCGCGTACCCGATGGCCGTCAGCTTTAAGGCGTTTTACAAGATGGTGCCCGATGAAACCACCTGCACCGGTCACGAGCACCCGCTTCTGAGTCTTCATAACTAAATTCCTCCTGGAGTCAAGCAGCAGATCGAACTGCGATGGATTTTGAAACAGTATTTGTTGGTAACGGTCTTACTTTTGAGTTGTATTGTTCGGTGCTTCATAATCGTAAAAAGGTTTACGAAACAAGTAGAGAAGCCAGTGAAAAAAATCCGCTAGCGGGGATTTGTAGCCAAGGTAAGCCAGCGACGGCGAGCGGAACGCCATCAATCCGGGGTAATCGGTCCATAAGCGGCGAAGATAGAATTTCTCTTTTATGAAAGACCGGTAGTCCTGGCTGAAAACAACTTCCTGCATGTTAGGCAGGCTTTCTTCATTTTCCAAGTAACGCAGGTAATAGATTCGCAGAGGGTCGATTTGCATGAGATGGCAACAGGCAAAATCGGCGGCGTAAAGATCGTCAGCCATCATGAGCCAGTTCAATTCGACGGGGTCTCCCTCCATCGGTCCGCTGCGGTTCAGTCCATACCGGCCATCAATGATGGACATTGCGGGATGCAGGCGCTTGTTGATCTCGTACAGAATTTTTTCCAGGAAAGGATGCAGATCCAACCGGGCCGAGGGTTCGGAGATGCATCCCCACTGGTTCTTGATCGACATGCTGACGCCGGTGTTCATGTGAATCTTCGGCACGGGGACGGTAAGAAACAGGTTGCATTCCTCGGTTAGCACTGCGGGAAATGGCACTTTGAGATTGCGTCCCTTGTAATTGAACTCAAAAGTACTTTTCGGGAGGCGGCTGAGGTTCACCACCTGAATCCCGTACTTCTGCTCAAGGGCCTTGATGCCGGTCTTCTCGAAAACGGCGCTGATATCGAATTTGTTGTACCCGCCGGAATCGGCCTCGACCACGGTAATTCGATTGGTGTAATCCTTCACCACCCGGACGATCGCTTCGATGCATTCCGGGTTGGTCATGACCCCCCGGCGGTAAATGGGGAAGGTCAGATTGGGCTTGATGAATACCGAGTCGCCCGGCTTCAGGCGCGAGCCCAGATTGTGCCATGCGAAAGCTTCGCGGAGTACTGCTTCATATCCCAAATCCAGTTTTTGCAGAAAGATTCTTGCCGGAAGGTTGATCATTGACACCGTACTTGGGCGAAAATATTCATGAGATTGGAATAGCTCTCCTGTGGACCATAGCGGGTTTCTGCCAGTTGCCGGCCGCGGTTCCCCATCTCAGCAATCTGTGCGGGACGGGAGAGCAGGCAGCGAATTTTCTCGACCAGATCGGCGGCGTCACCGGGGCGGTAAAGCAGTCCTGTCTTGCCTTCCTCCACGATGTGCGGCAGGCCACCGAGGTTCGAGGCAATGATCGGCTTGCCTCCGCTGAAATACTCCAGCGAAACCATCGGAAAATTCTCGTAGCACTCTGAGGGAATGATGGCGAAGAGCGAATTCTTAATCATGTGCCACTTGTCAGTGCCGCTCTTGAATCCAACCATCTCGACGTTTCCCAGATGTTTGTCTCGAATGTACTGCTTCATTTCAGCTTCCAAGGGGCCGGTGCCCACGATCTTGAGCGGCACGTCGGGAAGGTTCTCAAAGGCACGCAATACAGTGAGCGGACCTTTTTCGGAAGAGAGTCGGCCCAGGTAAAGAGCGTATTCGCCCGAGCCTGGCGAAGATCGGTCAGGTGCAAACAGGGCTGGATCGATAAAATTAGGCCGGATAAAAATCTTTCTTTCGGGAAGACCGACTTCGAGCATCTTCTGCTTATAGAAATTGGTGAGACAGACATAGGCGGCGACCTTGTCGGTCATTCCCGCCATGCGGTTGCCGGCCAATGCCGCCGAATACAGAGCGCTCAACGCATAACTGTCTTTGTAACAACGATGTTTGACCGCGTGCAGGTAATTGCCGAACTTGCAGCGTTCGCAAATCTGACCGTCGACGTAAAACCAGCCGTTCGGACAAAACGGTCGAAAGTCATGCACCACCTGCACAATCGGCACTTTTAAAGCATGCAGGGTGTGATAGAGCGAAGGCGAAATGAGGGGATAGACATTGTGAACAAACGCGACTTTAGGTTGAAAGGCTTCAACGGCTTTTCGGATCTCCCGCTCCGTGCGATGCGAATACATAGTGCGAGGGATGAACGCTGCTTTTTCCCACAACGAATAGCTCTTGATCTCGTCGTTGTGCCGGGTGAAGCACAGAACCTCATCCCCATTGCTTTCGAGGAGATTTCTTTCTGCGATTGCCGCTGAATCTTCTCCCCCAAACTGTTGGTAGAAGTTGTGAACAAAAAGGACCTTCATTGATGGGTGGATGGTAACGTTTCGACTCGACGCAATTCGCGGAGCGCGCAATTTACCGATGTCGGCTTCTTAAACATATCCGAGGCCGGCCAAACGGTCGTGAATGATTTGCTGGCTTTCTGCATCGGTGCCATCGCCCCGCGAGCGCTTTTCCATGCCAGCGACCAGGGAGCGGCCCTGCATCGATTCAGGGATTTCGTATCCTGCCAAGTCCAGCAACGTAGGAGCGATATCAAGCAAACGCGCGCCCTGGTACTCCCCACTGAGCGGGTTGTTAGCAGCCGCCAGTAGGAACATCCCAAACTGCGCGTGGTTGCAGGCATCCGGGCCAGTGTCGTTTTCCTGAACATGGATGCCGGGATAACCAACCGTTCCAATGGAGCGCCAGTACAGGCCCCCAAAGTGGACGATCAGATCCGGGGCAACGTTGCGGACGGTGTGATAGAGTTCCTTCGGTTTGAAGACGAGCGAGTTCAACGGCTGTCCCTTATCGTCGAGCATGGCTTCGAACTTGGCCTTCATCTGGTCCTGGAACGCGCCGTATTGGTCGGCGGGAATGACGCCTTGCGGCTCGCGGCCTTGCATGTTGAAGAACACTCGCGCGTAATAGCCGCCCTCACTCCACGCTTTCGTTTTCGCCCAGTTTACTTTCAGTTTGTTGAAAGGGGTAACCTCTTTCGGATACTCGTCCAGAACCAGCAGGCCTTCCTTGATGAGCCATTCGTTCACCGCAATGCCTCCGTCCAGGCGTTGCGCGCCGTGGTCGGAAACGACGAGCAAGATAGTCTCTTCATCGAGCATTTCCATGACGCTGCCGATTTGCTCGTCGAGCCAGAGATAGTAGTCGGGAATCACACTCTCGTAGGGATTGCCGGGCTCATACTGCACATGTTTCTTGTCGAAGTAATTCCAAAAACCATGATGAACGCGGTCAAGGCCGATGTCCACGTAATGGAAGTAATCCCACTCTTGCTCTTTCAATAACCACTTAACGACCTGCCACTGCTTGCGGCTCATGGCAAAAATCTCGTCGCGTAACCAATCTTTGCGGTCGGTACGAAAGTTCTTTACATCCACCGGATAATCGCCCACGAGTTCGTTGATCTTGGTCTTGATATTCGGGGGATGGGTGAACTCGTCCTTGGTTGTGTCGGGAGTCAAAAAGCAGCCGACGCTTATTCCGTTGATTCGGCGTGGCGGGAAATTTGGGGGCAGGCCCACGATGATCGACTTCTTGCCTTCTCGCGCCAACTGATCCCAGATCGCGTGTGACTTGATGGAATTCGAGTTTGCGAATGCGAGCTTCTCGTAAGAATAGTCGGTGCGATTGCGGAATCCGTACACTCCCAGAGAACCTGGGTCCTGGCTGGTGGTCATGCACATCCATGCCGGCACCGTGATGGGCGGCACCACGCTCTCCAGGCGCCCGTAGAGGCCAAGATCCATCAGGCGGCGTATATTGACCAGGCGCTCGTCGTTGAAGACGACATCTGGTGCACAACAGTCCAAGCCGATAACACAGATTTTCATGAGATCATTCCCTTACAGTAGGGATTTTCCTTCCATGGATTCGTAACCTTGCACGTTCAGATATTTCATGATGGTCGGCGCCAGATCGATGAGCTGGGCATGATTGTTCACGACCGGCCGGTTCATAAACAAAATACCGGGGACGGCGTCGGGATCGATGATATGGTCACCGCTCCAGCGGCGCGTATTGTCTTCAAAGAGATTGTGGGAAAAGCCGCCTAAGGATGCCTGCCACGAAACACGATAGCCGGGATGAAAGTTCACCAGCAGATCAGGAGATTCGCTGACGTAAGCCCCAGAATAGATTTCTTCCTTACGGGAAACGCTGCGGACGGCGGGCTTGCCCGTGTCCTTGTCGGGAAATTCGGCCAAGCCTTCCTGAATGGCGCGGCGAACCTTCTCCGCTTCGGTGCCGCCTTCGTCCAGCGTGCCGCTGCTTTCACGGCCTTTGATATTGAGATAAATTCCACCGAGGCCGAGAGCGTAGGCGTAGGACTTTGCCCAATCAACCTGAGTGAAACCGTCTCCCATAGCTTCCTCTGGTTTCTTGCCATCCTTCAGCGCGAGCAGGCCGTTTTGCCATAGCCAGGTGTTGGTGTGAAACGCCCGCCGGAACGAGTTGAAACCGTGGTCGGAAAGGACGATGAGGAGCGTATTCTCGTCCACTTTCTGGAGCACGCGGCCCAGTAAGGCATCGCATTGCCGATAAAGGTCTCCGACATTGTGGCCTAACATCTCGGCAGCATCGCGATCATAGTTGGGATGCTGAGGATCGATGAACCGCCAGAACATGTGTTGCAGGCGATCGGGGGTATCAAACAGGGTGAACAGGAAACCCTCGCTGAACCGATCCAGCTCATACATCATCATGTCTTCGCGTTCTTTAAAGGTCAGCTCACATTGAGCTTTGTATCCCATCTCGTCGAAACGCCCGTTGTTGTGACCGGTGTGATCCTCCGCCATTCCCACGGTGGAGAAAAGTCCGATCTGTTCGGAGAGATTCTTGCCATAGTCCGCGGGGAAGCAGATGGGGAACGGCGCCGCAGCGGGATCAAAATTCACTGGAGAAGCGTAGAACTCGACATGAGGCTCGAGTTGGCGACAATAGAAGCGGACGATGCCGGTGACGGACTGTAACATCGACATCTTGAACTTCATCCGCACCCAGGGGCTCCATCCTTTTTCCTTCACTTGGATCGTGGATGGCGTGCCTCCACTCGAGATGGTGAGTTGACGACTGGCCTTGTCGACTCGCACCTTGATCTCGCAGGTAAGATCGCCGGGCGGATTGGTGCGGGTGTTTCTAGGCCCAAAGACTCGAGCCACTAATTCAGCGCTCTGATCCAAGTAGACCAGTTGCTCGTGTTCCTTGGCTTGGACGGTTTTGTCCTGGGTGTAGAACGTGCCCGTGCCCTGGCTGCCGCGCAGATCCGGAACGCCAACGCCGGAGAGCATCTTGCCCACGAGATTTTCGGCAGGGAAGGTGCAGGGGTGACGGAGGATGGTGCTCGGTACGCCGGCCTTGCCCAGATGCTGCCAGAATGCCACGCCCTTGCGGTTATTGAGTACCCGCGGCAGAGCCAGCATGCTTTTCGGTCTCTCAAACCGGCTAAGCGCGATGTCGGGTAGATAGGTTTCCTTGTCGCGAGAGATGAAATCGAAGATTCCGTGTCCGCCAGGATTGGTTCCCGTAGCAAACGAGGACCATGCCACGGGAGTCTGCGCCGGATAAGTCGTGCGCAGGCGGCCGTAAGAACCGCTATCGCGGATCTTCCCGAAATTGGGAAGCTCGTTGCGTTGCAACATAGTCTCGACGATGGCCGGCTCGAGACCGTCCAACCCGACAACGACCACTTTTTTCTTCGAAGCCATTTCCGGCTTACACTCCGTCCTGAGGAGCCTTCGGTTCCTGCACCGACGACGCGGGTTTGAATTTATTTACAAGCTTTCCGAAGGCCACGCAGACCTTGTTCCAAAACATCATTGCAACTCCGACAATGGTAGCCAGACCTGATGCCACTCCCATAATCTGGTCGGGACCGCCGTAAAGTAACGCCATAAACAGTGCTCCTTTTTTGGGATCGAAATTACTTTCTGATACTTGCAACCGGACTAGCGTTGGGTGCAACCTGCTCCGGAGGGTTGCGGGACGCGACTTCATTCCATAATTTTGTTGACATCGTCTTCAGTGCTTCTTCATCACCGCCCGCAGCGTGATTGTGAAGTTCTCTCGGGTCCGCGTTCCAGTCGTAAAGCTCGGGGGGCAGCTTTTCGGAAACGATCAAATGCCACTGCGGATCAACGATAGCCTTTAACCAACCCTGATACGCAGGGTAGCTTTCAGGAAGGTCCAGATTGCGTCCGATTTCGGCCAAGGGGTCGGGCCATGCCGGATCGACGCCCGGTCGCTCCCAGAGTTGAGCAACCGAGGCCACAGGGAACGCTACGTCGGTCTTAATCCCCGCTAACTCCAGGACGGTGGCGGGCAAGGACACCGCTGAAACTGTCTTGGTTATACGGACGCCCGCCGGAGTTTTCCCCGGCCAGTAATAAATCAAAGGGACGTGAACGATCTCCCTATATAACGAATTCCAATGGGTCAGCAGGCCGTGGTCGCCGAAGCATTCACCGTGGTCGGAAGTTATGACCACCAAAGTATTCTGGGAGAGTCCACGCTTTTCGAGCTCTGCAAACAGACTCGCGATTTCCTCGTCCACATAGTAGATCGCGCCGTCGTAGGCATCGACCTGGTGTTGAAAATCCTGCGGGGACATGTGGGAGACCCGGTACAAATAAGGGTGCTCTTTGCGATCGATGCGCTGATCGATGGAGGGCGGTGCGTCCTTGGTGCTGACGCCGTAAAACATCTCCCGATACGGATGTAAGGGCAAATACGGCTCGTGGATATCGAAATAATTGATGAACGCGAAGAAGGGCTTACTGCGATCTCGATCAATCCAACTGAGCAGTTCCTGGTTTACCTGCGGAGCGCGCTTGCGGGCATACAATTCGTCGAACCTGGGGCTGTCCGGGGTGTACTTGTTGATAATACGTCCCCAGAGAGTTCGGAAAAACATAGATGCGGCGGAGTAAAAATAATCGTCGAAGTGGAGAAATCCCCGCGCAAGCCCGGAGCGCCGAGCGAAATAGTAAACGTTCGCCGAGAAGCCGCCCGTACGATAGCCATGCGCATCGAAAATCTCGGGAAGGGTAGGATAGCGGTGGTCCAGGGCGACCTCGTGGTCAACGCCGTTCTCATGGGGATAGCGGCCGGTCAGCATCGAAGCGTGCGACCCAAGCGTCCAGGGTGACGGCGAGATATCGTTGTCAAAAACCACGCCCTGCCTGGCGATTACGTCCAGATGGGGGCTGGTTTCCCGGCCGTAGCCGTAGAGGGACATGTGGTCTGCTCTAAGCGTGTCAATTACGACGACGAGAACGTTCGGGGCACCCGGCGTGGCCGGAGGCAGCTTCGCCGTGGCTACCCGTTTCCGCAACCAGCCTGTTCCTTCGATGGCTAGGAAAGCGAAGACAGCAATCGCGACGACCGCCGGCAACGTTCGGCGCAGCAGATTCAGAGTGTCCGGCACGTGCTTCTGGAACCAGCGATTAAAGGTTACCGCTATACCAGCCGCAAGGCTCAGTACTGCGACTGGGCCGAGGCGGCCGCTCAACGCTAACCAATCTACACAGGCCACGAATACGAAAAGAGGCACGAGCAGCTTGGGCACCTCCAGCTTTGGCAAAAGCCTCTGAAGAAGCATGCCGAAAAGTGCGAGCAACAGAAATAGCCCGAGGTTGACCAGGGCTGAAATCCAGACGATCTCAACCGCGACCCCGGCGCGAACGTTATTGGGAGTCAGCCAGCCGTAACCATAGACAGCCTGCAGACCCAAGCCTTCGACGAGTCCGGCGACGAGACCAAACCAGACACCTGGCACCAGAAGTCGCGATTTATTGTTGTCACTCATGATCAATTGCACTCACGAACTCGAGTTCTAACGCGTGGCCGTTCCGGAAGAGTTCGCGGTTTTGGGTATTGCTGACTGCACCTTTACCGCAGCGCCGTGCGGCTGGACTTCGCTCCAGAGTTCGGTGTTCAATTCACCAGCCAGAGCGCTCTCGGCTGGATCGGAAGCAAGGTTGTGTAGCTCCTGAGGGTCAGCGCTCCAGTCGTAGAGCTCCGCAGGCATTTTCTCGGAAACGATCAGCTGCCATCGAGGAGCCACAATCGCTTTAAGCCATCCGTTGTGCGCAGGGTAGTCGTGGGGTTGGTAGATGTAGCGATGGAGTTCCGAGATTGGGTCAGGCCATCCGGGATCGAGGCCTGGCTGCTGCCACAGCTGGGTAAGCGAGGCGATTGGAAAAGTCGGTTGAGTTCCGTCTCCGATCAGGTTCAGCACAGTTGCCGGCAGCGACGCAGCGGAAATCGGCCTGGTGAGGCGCAACCCTGCAGGGATTCTGCCGGGCGCCCAATAGATCAGGGGAACTCGAATCAGATCGCGGTAAAGCGCGTTGCGATGGTGAACCATTCCGTGATCCCGCAGTTCCTCTCCATGGTCGGACGTAATTATGACGATAGTATTCTTCTCTAAGCCCCGTCGACGCAGCTCCGAGAACAAATTGCCGATCTGGTCATCAACATAAGCAACGGAATCGTCATAAGCGTCGATCGCTTGTTGAAATCCTTTGGGAGACGTCAGGACCCTATAAAGGTAGGGGTCAACGTTGCTGAGGATGTTCAGATCCTCCTTTGAAACCGGGGGCCATTTGTCAACCGCCGCGTCTCCAGTCACCGGAGTGAACTTACCGCGATACGCAAACGGCGGGTTGTAAGGGGTGTGGACGTCGAAATAGTTCAAAAAAGCGAAGAAGGGCTTACCCGGATCGCCATCGACCCAGCGCAACATCTCACGGTTCACGTCCGCGGCTCTTTTACCTTGCGGGAATTCGTCCCAACCCAACCGGTCTGGGACGTAGCGATTAAAGATGCGCCCCCAAAGAGTTCGGTAGAACATGTCACCAAGCGAGTAGAAATAGTCGTCGAAGTGGAGGAACCCGCGATCGAAGCCTCCCCGACGGGTGAAATAAAAGAGATTGGCGGAGAATCCCCCGGTTCGATACCCGCGGTCCCGCATTACTTCCGGCAACGTTGCGTAGCGCGTATCCAGCGGAGCGTCAATCTCAGCCATGTGCTCGTGCGGGTACCGGCCCGTAAGAAGGGAAGCGTGCGAGGGAAGAGTCCACGATGCTGTCGCAACTGCATTATCGAAGGTCACGCCCTGGCGTGCGATGCTCTCGATGTTCGTGCTGGTCTGCCGCGGGTAGCCATACAAGGACATATGGTCAGCCCGCAAAGTATCAACCAGAACCACTACCACGTTGGGAGATCCAGCAGCAGCGGTGAGGTTCCGAGTTGCGATCCTCTCGCGCAACCATAGGCCGCCGTGAATAACGATGAACGCGATTACCGCCGCGGCGGCGACCCAAGGCAGGGTTCGACGGAAGAAAGCCAGTCCGGTCGATTCTCGTTTGCTTAGCGCGCGGAAGACCATCGTCGCAAGTCCGGCGGCGAGTACTAGAACGGCAACAGGACCAATGCGTCCACTAATCGCAACCCAGTCCAGAAATCCCAGGAAGAGGAACAGGGGCACGATGACCTGAGGCACAACAATGCGTGGCAGCAGTGACTTAAAGAATCCAGCGACGACCGCGAGACCTAGGAATAACAGGAGATTGACGACGGCGGAGATCCAGATGATCTCAATCGAAACCCCCGCGCGGATGTTGTCGTTCAACCACCCATATCCGAAAGCAGCCAGGATTCCGAATCCCTCGACTAAACCGGTAACCACCCCGAACCAGGTTGCAAGCTGCAGCAGTTCTGCCCAGGTGAGCGTCCTGGTCACCGGATGAACCGCGGTTTGGAGTTTCGAGTTATCCATATCAGCTTGCCATGTCAATGGGGTTCTACTTACGCTTGAGCTAGGCCCTACAGAAATGAAACGGTCGCTTAGAACCTGAAAACGCCTAGAGTAAAGCGGGCGAGACGTTACCTTCCTGGGCTCGAAGCAATTCGCATTCCGACTCGTCGCGGTTCAACCCGATCACCTCGATGTGAGAAGGCGCGGGATACGGCTGTGCGGCAGCCCAGGAAAAACTGCTTTCTGCTTCGCTGTATGCAAATCCTGACTTCATCCAGAAATCGCGGCAAGGCTTGTTCTTGGCTGTTTCCAGATATTTCGCGGTGAGTTCAGCGCAGCCGAGGCTGCGGCAGCACTGAACTGCGACCCCGAGCATAACTCGTTCGACGTCTCGGCCCATCACCCGGCAGCTGAGCAGGAAATCAATAATGCGGCAAGAGTCAGCGCTCGCCTGCAGGCTGAGGATCCCGGTCAAACCAGAATCGCTGAACTTGTCTCTGACCCGGAACGCCCAGAGTTTGCGTCCCTCCTGTTTCAACCACTCTGCGAGCTCGTGCCCCGTCATGCGCCGTGTCGAGAGGTTCATCTGGTTGGTCTTGTTCAGGAGTTGCACCACCCGGGGCAGGTTGCTTTCGTTCAGCCCTTCAACCGTTACCGTGGTTTCGAGCGAATGCAGCCACTCCTCGACAGATTGATACTCTGCCTTGCCTTTTTCGCGCTCCCGGGCACTGATATACAGCTGGGTACGCACTCGGTCCTCGTCGGTAATCTGGGGAAGGTCAAAGCAATTTAGCTGGAGCAAGGTGCTCGCATAAGAAGTTCTATCCTCGGGCCATTCTGGCACCAGGACTTCGGGTAAAGCCTCACGAACACGTGCTCTCTCCGCCGGGTTGTCGTCGATGAAGACAACGGACTGCAGGCCAAGGTTCAGCTCCGAAGCCAGGGCAGCGATATTGGCAGCCTTATCGTGCCAATTGATTCGCCAGGCGGCAAAGTCTTCAAGGTGTAGAATCATTTCTGGACGCTTTTGAAAGGCCTGCAAGGCGGCCTCTTCCTGATTCTTGCTTGCGATCGCCAGGAGGATACCCCGGTTTCGAAGGGACTTGAGCGCCCTCTGAAAGTCAACGAACGCTTCACCCTTATGGTCGTGGCCGCCAAGAACAATGTTTTCCCAGCCGACTTCGCCGATAATCCCTCCCCAGAGAGTGTCGTCAAGATCGACCACGACCAACTTCCTGGGTGACCCCAATACCGTACCAATGGCGACCTTGAGCTCCTGAGCGGCTTTGCCGAAAACTTCGCTGCGATAAGGCGTCTTGCTCAGGTACCACAGCTTTGGGCTCCAGGGATTGCCTGCGACTTCGAGCCACCGCGAAGAATCAAGGACATAAATTCCGGGGGAGTTCTCCAATGCCTTGACCAAAGCAAGATTCATCTCAAGCGTGAGGCGACGCAGCCCGGTGGTGTTCTGAAAGTCCAGAATGCCCAGCCCTCGATAGAAAGAAGGCAACGTCCACGACGCTACGAATGTGGCTTTGAACCGGGTGTGGCACTTCTTGACACATTCCGCGAAATAGGAAACTTCAGCGAATAACGCGTCGCGGTCAACCAGATCGAAGTCCAGCATCTTTCTAGAACTGGGTACGGCTCCTTCCAGTGAGCTCCAGATGAAGCAGAAATCCTGCTCAGATTCTCTCTCTGCACTTTCCAACAACGAAGGGAATATCTGTCCAAACGGTGCCATAGCAGCCGCGACCCGCGGCCAAGAGGCATCGTTGTCCAGGTAGCGGCACAGGGTTTCGATGTTGAAATCCGAAACCAGCCGCAAATTGAAAACGTCGCTATTCACCAGTCTTGTTCTCGGCGATGGAAGAAACATATCGAGCCAGGGACTCAATCGTCCGAAAGTGTCCGTTCTGGCCCGAGAAAGGATCATCTTCGGTCAGGTCGACCTGGATCCCGAACGACTCTTCCAGTTTCTGCTCGGTGATTACGATGAAGTTGGCCAGGGCGAGGGAATCAAGTTGACCATTTTCCCCGAACAGCACGATATCCGGTCTGCGCTGGATTTGCTTGTCCTTAGGGAGTTGCAAGTTCAGTTCGGCGATGGCTGCATAAATCGCGTCAAAGGCACCATCAAGATGATTCGAAGTTCTCAGGGTCATTGCGCGTCTCCGGGAGCGGTAGAAGAAAACATCAGGGGACTTGCTTGTTGAACTTTCCAAAGCTTGTATAACCCGCCGTTCGTTATTTTAGTCAACCTGCTGTTTGCGGCAATGGCACCAAAGACCGATTCCAGCTTCGCCCAATGTCCAAAGTTCTCGATCTCCCAACTGTGCAAGTACAGGTGGGCAATTCCTCCCTTGCAGGCCACATACTCAAGGCTGCGGGAGAAGTGGATCTGCCAATCGCGGCTCGCCTTGAACACGCGGAAGTAATTCACTGCGCCGGCAAAATTCCGCTCCAGCAATGCATGCCGTACCTGAATAAAGGGACTATGAGGACTGGCATGGGTGCTTACTCCCCAAAGGAAGGGATTCTTGGGAAAAGTGTTCAGGTTGAAGAAGCATGTCCGCGCCCCCAGGAATCCGGCTTCCTCGACTAAGGAGGCAATGCGGGCATCAAACTTACCTCGCGGATAGCAGAAAGAAGGTACCGAAATCCCCAGCAGATCCTCGAGCCACTTCTTTCCACCGCTGATTTCCGCTCGTGCCCGTTCGGGAGCCACGGATTTCAGCGGAAGATGGTTCATAGTGTGGCCACCGATTTCGAATCGCCTTGCTAGTTGCCGAATCTCGGTCCGGGATATGACTGGGCGCTCCGGATTGGTCGCGGGGATATAGAAAGTAGCCTCAAGTCCGTATTTCTCGAGCAGGTCCTTGGTGCGAAGGTCAGTCGGGTGACCATCGTCGACGCTGATCGTGACAAAGCCCGGGTTTATCATTTGGACGATTTTTCGCCTGTCGCCGAGAGGAGTTCTAGGGGGGTAACCCAGTCTACCTCTCCAGGTATTCGATGACAAGTCGGTTTCGCGTTACCACCCACGCGATCCGGCGGCCCTTGAAAGCCACCGCCGGCAGTGGCTTCTTGACCACCAGGCTGCCACGGGCTCGGGCCAATTTCAGCGCGTCTTCCAAGTCATCTACTTCGTAACACAAGTGGTGCAGCCCCCCGCCGCGCTCCAAAAACCGCGATACGGGCGAGCTGTCGAGCGTCGGTTCGATAAGTTCAATAGCCGCTTCGTTCGCAGAGGCCGGCTGAAGGAAGGTTACTTGCACCTGCTGCAATGGGTCGTCAAATATCTCGCCCTTCCAGGTTCCTCCCACGGAACTTGTGAATCCTTCGATTTCTTCACGAATCGAGCTGACCACGAATCCGATATGGTGGAGAGTCGGTCTGGCTTGCGGCTCCTGCGCCACCGTGGTTTTCTGAACCGTGCTGGAACTGGAATGCATGTCGCGATTGGCTCTCAGAGTGTCGATTCCGCGTACGAGCATGCTTCCGGATGAGGGGCCGCAGCATTAGCGACCTTCTTTCGAAGCAGTAGTACAACCATCAGGAATGACACGGCGTCGGAAATGTTGATGCCCCAGATGCCACCCACGACACCGAAGAATCGCGCTGCGGGAATCCCTACGAGGAGGGAAATAACGGCGGCCGTGCTATATGCGACAAAAATCGAAGCCGGGGATTCCATGGCCCGTAATACGATAGCCGATCCGTATGCGGCACTCCAGAAGAGCGATCCGATCGCGACCGTCCCCAGCAACGGTGCGACTTCTACGTACTTGCCCGAGTAGAGCAGGCGGAAGAGGGGTCCTCGAAGCAGTATGACCAATGCCCATTACGACGCCGTAGCACCGACGGAAACCAGAGTCAATCTCATTGAAAGTCCGGGGGCGGATTTCCGATCTTTGTTAGCTCCCTGCACCCGCGCGGCATAGGGAAGAAACAACAGCGCCAGGGCAATCTGTGTCTGTTCGATCGGGTTGGCGAAGTTCATCAGCGCTCGCAGCTCCCCGGAATGGCTCATGCTGCCAAAGCTGCTCAGAACAGGGTAGTAGATGTACGCGGGAATCCACGAGGCGAGCGAAGTGGCAAGCGCCCAACGACCGTAAGTCCAGTGCTTTTTCCAAACGTCTCCGGCGACCAGAACCGTATCGCTGAATGGAAGCGCACGGCGCAGTTGGCTAAGCAGCAAGCCGCTGGTTGCCAAGGCTCCCACCGCAATCAACAGGAAAGCGCAGAACGGGGAAAGCAGGTTCTCGCGATAGGCGAACCACAGACCGCCGAGCACGATGCAACAATACAGGAACGCTCCTTGGACTGCCCGCGACGGGGAAAGCTGAAGGTAATAGGTCCGTCGAGCCAACCAGAAGAGGAACAGACAAGGAGACGCCAAAGTTACCCCAGCCAGAGCACCCGGCAGTCCGCTGGTGGGGGCAAGTTTCCATGCCACCAGCGCCGAAATGCCTAGCGGCACAATAATCAGAAGTGCAACGCCCACCTGCAATCTCATTAAAACTCTTAAGTACTCCCGCAGGCAATTGTGATACGCGGAACCTCCGAACACCGCCATCGGTTCCAGCAAGAGGGCTAAGTAAATCAGGGAGAGCAGGATAAAGACGCCAAACGCTACCGCGTACGCTCCGTATTGCTCCGGCGTCAGCCAGCGAGCCAGGAGGATGCTGGCGGCGAAGTTAGATCCCGAAATAAGCCCTTGGTCCATGATGGCGAGACCGCTCTTGGTCGTCCACCGGAGCAACTTTCGGGGGAGCGTGTCCCCTAGAACGTGGCTCAGACCCGCAACCTTGTCTTGAGGCGCGCTCTTCGCTTGCACAGCCATAGGGTCCTGCTCGCTGGAAACAAGCACTCGGCCAACTCCGGTGGAATCTCGATCGCTCATGATTGCCGTATCTGGTACTTAATCACCGACTGGTGAGAGCTGCTTATCTGATCTCGAGGCCGAATACTCACGCTGAGCGCGTTCGAGGCAGGCGCGCAGCTTCTGGGCTGTAATGCGCACCTGCGGTTCGACGATGATGTCGGCATGGTGTCCTTCGATTTCCTGGATCTCGACTCCGCCTTTCGCCAGCTCACGCCAGCGGGCATGTGGATCGTTCTCAGGCGTCAATGCCTCGGTCGCACGAAATAGCGTGACCTGGCCGGAATAAGGACGCAATTGATATTGGCGCTCAGCTTCGTAACACGCCCTCAAGACGTTTTTGATAGCGCGTGGAAGTCCAACCCACACAATCCTCCGGCGAATACCCTTTCTTATGGTCTTGGGCAGCACGTACATGAGCTGTTGCTGGGTCGGAATGCGGAAGAAGCTCAAGAGGGATGACGTAACCGGCTTAAGGCGGAACGGATAGGTATCGAACAAAGCGATCAAGCCAACTTCCTCGCCTTGAGCCTGCAGTTGCTGCGCCATTTCGTAGGCGATCCAGCCTCCGAAGGAAAATCCTCCGAGATAGTAAGGGCCGGCAGGTTGAACGTTCTTAATTTCCTTGAGGTACAGCGCCGCCATTTCCTCCACGCGAGTGAGACACGGCAGTTGTCCATCGAGCCCTTGAGCCTGCACGCCGTAGAACGGCTGGTCGGCGCCGACGAAGTTCGCCAGATCGCGGAATCCGACGCTGTTTCCGCCGACTCCGTGAATACAGAAGAAAGGTTGCTTAGTGCTGGTGCCAGGTTGCAAGGGAACAAGACAAGACCAGGATGGTGCCTTGTCTCCGCCTTTGATGATCAGCGCTAGTTGCTCAACCGTGGGTGCCTCGATGAGCGCAACCAGCGTCAGTCTCTTACCAAACGTATTCTCGATCAGTTGGGTAAGGCGAGCGGCCAGGAGAGAATGGCCTCCGAGCTCCCAAAAATTGTCTTGCAGTCCGATGGAGTCGATTCCCAAAACAGACTCCCAGATTTTTATCAGCCGCTTTTGGATGGGATCACTCGCTGCGGTGTTGCTAGTTCTTGGAATGAGCGGTTGAGTGACAGGGCGTTTTTCGAGCGCGCGCCGGTCGACTTTACCGTTAGGCGTTAACGGCAAAGCCTCAACCGTAACAAACAGGGAAGGGACCATGTAATCCGGCAGACGCTCTTCGAGGAAACTGCGCCATGGTCTGTTGTCAGTCTCGCTCGGATCCACTGGCACGACATAGGCCAGAAGCCTCTTGTCCCCCGAGGAGTCGACGATTGCGACGACGAC
>Ga0222749_10000248_pt1 | contig 34684 bp, 30 predicted proteins | sample IncBWH2Mmetat_FD_197234 | JGI IMG/M metagenome (GOLD analysis project Ga0222749, IMG submission 197234) | Metatranscriptome of lab incubated forest soil microbial communities from Barre Woods Harvard Forest LTER site, Petersham... | ecosystem: Environmental > Terrestrial > Soil > Temperate... | reverse complement strand
TCCTTCTTCCGGTTCGACAAAATCGCCCGAAACATCCGCCGCGTCCGCGCCCGCCCCAAAAAGTGCTTCTGATCCGGAGCCTTGTCATACGAGTACCCGGGCGAGAGCATCATGCCCTCCACGCCCAGCTCCATCATCTCGTCAAAGAACGCCCGCACCGACTTCGGATTCGCCCCGTCAAACAGCGTCGTATTGGTCGTCACCCGGAACCCGCGCTTCAGCGCCTCGCGCACCGCGTCCACCGCAATGTCGTAACCGCCGTCGCGGCACACTGCCAGGTCATGCTCTTCGCGCTGCCCGTCCAAATGCACGCTGAACGTCAAATATTTGCTCGGCTTGAACAGGTCGATCTTCTCTTTCAGCAGCAGCGCGTTGGTGCACAGATAAATGTATTTCTTCCGCGCCACCAGCCCCTCGATGATCTCCCCGATCTGCGGATGCATCAGCGGCTCCCCGCCCGGGATCGACACCATCGGCGCGCCGCATTCCTCCACCGCCCGGAAACACTCCTCCGGCGTGAGGTCCTTCTTCAAAATGTGCGCCGGATACTGAATCTTCCCGCAGCCCGCGCAAGCCAGGTTGCACCGGAACAGCGGCTCCAGCATCAGCACCAGCGGATACTGCTTCCGCCCCGCGAGCTTCTGCCGCAGCACATAGCTCGCCACCGTCCACATCTGTGACACAGGAACTGGCATGAAATGTAAGAAACTCCTTGTCCCTACATTTTATCAGGCCTGCCCGCCAGAGGGTTGTTTATGTGGGGACAGCCGCCCCCGGCTGTCCGCCGAGCAAAGCTCGGCGGGTGCCCCACCCTTGTCCCTCCGCATTTTGGAGGGACAGGGTGGGGACTTTGACTCTGAGCGAAGTTCGAACCTGAGGCTCCCCAAAACTTTCCTGCAACCCAGCCCCCCTCCCCAGCCTCTAAAGGACATGCTCCTCCGCCCCCAGCCCCGTCCCAAAGGACTCTTGTCCCCTCTCCCAAAACCGGATACCCTTATTCCCAATTATCAGTATGTTTAACCCGCACCCCAACCTCGCCGACGAAGTGAACCGCAGCATCATCCAGTCGGAGATCGAAGGCGGCGTCTTTCTCGATGACCTGCCACCGTCCACCGTCCTTCAAATCCAGACCATGCATCACTGCTACACCGCCGTGCTTCTCGGCGGCAGCGAAGCGCTGCTCTCCGGTCACCCCGAGTTCTGCCCTGAGCCTGTGCAGGTCGCCATCGCGGGCTCCACCTGGGGAGGCTCCATGCTCAAGCTCCAGTACGTCGGCCGCGGCATGCACCTCGAATTCCGTCACCCCGAATACTCCACCCCCATCATCACCTCTCCCATCCAGGAAATCCGCGACTGCCCATTCCGCCCGCTAGAATTAGACTCCCACCCCCACGGCGCCCATTCCTAACCACTTGTCATCCCGACCGGAGCCGGAGCGCTGCGACGGCGCAGTGGAGGGACCTTGCGTTTCGAGCCCATTGACTTGCCTCTCCGCACCCACTACCATTCCCGCCATCGGCCTTAAGCTCGACCCCGAATCATGTCCCTGAAGATCGAAACCCGCGAAGTCGCTCACGTCACCATCCTCGACATTACTGGTCGCATCGTCCTCGGCGACGAAATCGGCGATCTCCGCGACGCCGTCCGCGCCCTGATCGCCGAGGGCAAAAAGAAGATCATCCTCAACCTCGTCGGCGTCGACTACATCGACAGCTCCGGCGTCGGAGAACTCGTCGGCAGCTTCACCACCGTCCGCAACGCCGGTGGCGAACTCAAACTCCTCAACCTCACCCAAAAAGTTCACGACGTCCTCTACGTCACCAAGCTCTACACCGTCTTCGACATCAAAGACGACGAATTCACCGCCGTCCGCTCCTTCGACTACTTCTTCGCCAAGTAGCCAAGCGAGAATTATTCTTGTCATTCCGAGCGCAGCGAGGAACCTGCTTTCTTCCGCCCCCCGAACCGCCCGAGGCACGCCACAAACGTCCCCGATCCAGTTACAATTCCCCAAAGAAATCATGGGCCTCGCAAATTGCGGAGACTAGGAGTCGCGCAGCTCATGGCCAGCAGTTCCGATCACCGCGCCTTACAACAAAAGACCGCCAGAGAATTAATCTGGACCTCCACCCACTCTTTCCATGGATGGACCTGCTCCCAGTGTGAATGGAATTACCCGCTCCCCACGCTGCTGAACGATCCTGAAGCTAAGACCGCCTATGACCGCCTGGCAGCGGCCAAATTCCGCGACCACAAATGCGCCGCGCATCTTTCCCGCCTGGGTTCCGCCGACGACGCCGACAGCTTCACCCCCCGCATCCGCAAACTGGTCACCCAGGGCTTCAAGCCCAAGGACGCCGTCGAGCTCTTCCTCCAGGAAATCGCCCTTGAGTACCGCAACCAGCCCAAAATCATGGACCAGGCCAAAGCCGACGCCGAAGACTTCCTCCGCCGCGTCCGCGCTGGCCTCATCTAAATCAACTTGTCATCCTGAGCAAGCGCTTTTTGCGCAGCGAAGGACCTGGGCGAGCCACGCGAGGCGTCGCGCCTTTCGCGACGCAACAATCGCGTGTTTGGCTCGCATCCTCATCAGTTCTCAATCCCCATCTCCCGCATAATCCACGCATAATCAAACGACGCTTCTTTCAACCGGTCATATCTCCCCGACGCCCCGCCATGTCCCGCCGGCTGCAGATTGGTTTTCATAATCAAAGTATTGTGATCCGTCCTCAACGCCCGCATCTTCGCCACATATTTCGCCGGTTCCCAATACATCACCTGGCTGTCGTTGAACGACGTCTTCACCAGCATGTCGGGATACTTCTTCGCCTCCACATTGTCATACGGCGAATAAGTCACCATATACTCAAACGCCGCCTTCTCCTTCGGATTCCCCCACTCCTCAAACTCCCCCACCGTCAGCGGCAGCGACTCATCCAGCATCGTGTTCATCACATCCACGAACGGCACTCCCACCAGCGCCGCCTTAAACAGATCCGGACGCAAATTCAGCACCGCCCCCATCAGCAGCCCGCCCGCGCTCCGCCCTTCAATCACCAGCCGGTCCTTCGATCCATACCCATGTCCCACCAGATATTCCGCGCACGAAACAAAGTCGGTGAACGTCGTCCGCTTGTTCATCATCCGGCCCGCATCGTGCCACGACTTCCCCATCTCGCCGCCACCGCGAATATGCGCCACCGCCGTCACCACTCCGCGATCGACCATGCTGAAAATATTCGAATTAAAAAACATGTCGATCGACACTCCATACGACCCGTAGCCATACAAATACAGCGCCTCTTTTCCGTCGAGCTTCGTGCCTTTCAAATACACCACCGAAATCGGAATCTTCACGCCATCCGCCGCCGGAGCATAAATCTGCTCCACCTGATACTTCGTCCGGTCATACCCGCCCGGCACTTCTTTCTGTTTCAGCAGCGTCGACGTCCCTTTCTCCATGTCATACGCAAACACCGACGCCGGCGTGATCGCCGACTGATATCCATACCGGAACTCCGTCGTGTCGTACACCCGGTTCACATACGAATACGCTGCATACGCCGGCTCCGGAAACTCAATTCGCCGCGACTGCCCGCTCCGCAAATCCGTGACCCGAATCTGCGGCAGCCCGTTCTCCCGCTCGTACAGCACGTAATAGTTCTTGAAGAAATCAATGTCGTCGAGCATCACCTTCGGATCCTGCGCCACCACTTCCTTCCAGTTCCCGCTCCCCGGGTCGCTCACCGGAACCTTCACCATGCGGAAATTCCGCCCCGTATCGTTCACCCGAATATAAAAACTGTCCCCATTGTGGTCGGGATAATATTCCACTCCCTGCTTCCGCGGTTCCATCACCTTGAACTCCGCCATCGGCTGATCCGCTGGAATGTACCGCGTCTCGCTGGTCGTGTGGCTCGCCAGAATCAGAAAAATATAAGCGTCACTCCGCGTTCTTCCGGCATACACATCGAAGCGCTCGTCCTTCTCCTCATACACCACCGGATCCTCTCCGCTCGTCCCCGCCGTGTGCCGGTACAGCCGGTACTGCCGCTTCGACACCGCATCTTCCTGCGTATAAAAAATCGTCTTATTATCATTCGCCCACACCACCGACCCCACGCGCTCGGCGTGATCCGCCAAAGTTTTGCCCGTTCGCAAATCCTTCACCGCCAGCGTGAATTGCCGGAACCCCGTGTTGTCGTATGAATACGCCAGCTGATTCCCATCCGGACTCACCGCAAACGCCGCCACCGACATGAACGCCTGCCCCTTCGCCATTTCATTGATGTCCAGCAGCACTTCTTCCGGCGCGTCCATGCTCCCTTTTTTCCGGCAGCGAATCCCATACTGCTTCCCCGCCTCCGTCCGCACATAATAAAAGTAGTCCCCCTCGCGATACGGAACCTCAACGTCAGTCTCCTTGATCCGCCCCAGCATCTCGTCATACAACTTCTTCTGAAATCCTTCCGTCGGCTTCATCACCGCGTCGGTATAAACGTTCTCCGCCTCCAGATAAGCCCGCACCTCTGGATTCGGTTTATCCCGCAGCCAGAAATAGTTGTCCACCATCTTGTGCCCGTTGACCTCGGTCACATGCGGAACCACCTTCGCCACCGGCGGCTTTGGCAAAGTCGCAGTATCCGCCGCCGTCAGCACCAAAACTGATCCCAGCACCAACGAGCCCACGTAAATCCGACGCAGCCAGCGATTCATAAGCGCTCCAAGAGTTGAAATCAAAAATGTCGTGACAAAACGCGCCCGAGTGCCCCATTCTAGCCACGTCTTTTGCGGCTAGAATGGGGATTTCCCCGACAGCGCACGATACTCCGACCGAATCCCGCATTGCAACGTCACAAAAAAAGCCATGTCATCCTGAGCGAAGTGGCGGCGCAGCGAAGCAGCGCCGCCACGCAGTCGAAGGACCTGCTGTGAGTTTTTCCTTCGTGTACCTTCGTGTCCTTAGTGGTAAAGACTTTGACTTCACCCTGAGAATTCCCTATCCTACCCATGAGCGCGAAGGGCGCCTCCAGTCCGCGGAAAGGGCCGTGCCCACCTTGTTCCACAACTTCGAAGGCCACGAACCTTCTTTCAGCCTGCCCGAGTGCGGACTCCAGGCGCATTGAAAGGAGTTTCGTATGTTCCCCAATCCGCACGACGCACTCCCGCTCCCTCCGCGCCCAAATCTCGAACAATATAAAAAGCTCGCCAAAGATCTTCTGAAAGCCAGCCAGTCCCCCGACCCAACCGCCCTCCACACCTGGTGCGCCCGCTGGATCGAGAAACTGATTGTCATCCCGAGCGAAGTGGCTGGGTCGCAAAGCGACCCAGCCACGCAGTCGAGGGACCTTGTGTTCGGCGCCAAGAACGAACTATCCCTGAGTATCGCCCACTGGACTGATCAGCTGGAGAAATTCGCCCGCCAAAAACTGCCGCAAACCACGTGGGGACGGACGCATTCGTCCGTCCCGCCAAGCGCAGCGCGGCTATCCGAAACCGCAACCCTAACCGCCGCCCAATTCGTAATCGCCCGCGCCCAAGGTTTCGAAAGCTGGCCGAAGCTAGCCAAACATATCGAAGCCGTGGCCCGCTCAAATTCTCCAGTCAATGACTTCGAGCAAGCCGCCGGCGTGATCGTCAGCGGCGACGTAAAGGGTCTAGAAAGATTGTTGCACGACCATCCCGACTTGATCCGCGCAACGTCCACCCGCCGCCATCGAGCAACTCTGCTCCACTACCTCTCCGCCAACGGCGTCGAAGACTACCGCCAGCAGACCCCCAACAACATCGTCGAGATTGCCGATCTTCTCCTACGAGCTGGTGCCGAAGTCAACGCCGTAGCCGACGTCTACGGCGGAAGCACAACTCTAGCCTTGGTCGCGACCAGCATCCACCCCGAACGCGCCGGCGTCCAGGAAGCTCTGCTGCAACTCCTCCTCGATCGCGGCGCAACCATCGACCCCGCAAATTCCCCAGCCGGCCCTCTAATCAACATCTGTTTGGCCAACGGCCGAGTCGAGTCCGCCGAATTCCTAGCAACCCGCGGCGCAACCCTAGATCTTGAAGGAGCCGCAGGCCTGGGCCGCCTTGACGTAGTCAAAGATTATTTCGACGAGTCCGGCGCTCTCCGTCCGAGCGCGACGCAGACGCAGATGGAACGCGCCTTCCTCTGGGCCGCCGAGTACGGCCGCAATCCCGTAGTTGATTTCCTCCTGCAACGCGGCGTCCCCCTGGAGACGCAAGCCAACACCGGCCAAACCGCCCTGCACTGGGCCGTGATCGGCGCACACGTAGATACCATCAAACTCCTCCTCGACCGAGGAGCGTCCCTGGAAGCCGAGAACGCCTACGGCGGAACGCCATTAGGTCAAGCCCTCTGGTCCGCCAAACACGGCGACCCCAAAATCGACTACGCCCAGATCACAGACCTACTCAGAAGCCAAGGCGCGAAGGAGTAAGGGACGAGGCGTGAAGAAGCCGTAAAACACGGCACAGCCCCGAACGCGGACACAACCGTGGAAGAGCGGCGCTTCAGCGCCGCGTCAAGCGAGGAGAATCATACGGGCTTCAGCCCCTGTGGCGTATCTCCGGGTGCCCCGTTTCTCGCGCCCTTTGGCGAGAAGCTGGGATTTCATCGGCGTGATGCCCGAACCATAACAGTAAATACCCCATCCCAACCGCTTACAAATTCCCACCGAACACCTCTGCAAGCCACCCTCGTCGACCCACTTCCACCCTCAAACCGGCCCGAAAACTACCCGCTATTCCACACCCCGTAACCATCTAGATTCCCGTCAGCAAAAAGAAAGGCGGCCGCCAGGCCGCCCTTCGAAAGCCGAGAGCCGAGAGCCGAAAGCCGACCCTACTTCCTCCCCCGCAACATCTCCACCACCCGCTCATAATCATCCACCGTGTGATACTCAATCACAATCTTCCCCTTACCCTTCCGGTCCCGGATCCTCACCCGCACTCCCAGCAGCCGCTCCAAATCCAGCTGCGCCGCCCGCACATTTGGATCCACCCACCGCGCCCCGCTCTTCTTCCGGTCGGCCGTCTGCCCCGGCATCGCCGGCACCGGATCAAGCAGCCCCGTCATCCGCATGATCAGCGTCTCGACCTGGTCGAGTGTCATATGCTTCGCCACAATGTAGTCGGCCGTCTTCTGGATCAGGTCCGGATCCTCCAGCTTCAGCAGTTCCTTCGCCTCCGAGAATCCAATCTGCTTGTGCGCCAGCTGCTCCATCACCAGTACCGGCAGCTTCAGCAGCCGCATGTAATTCGACACCGACTCCCGCGACAGCCCAACGCGCTCCCCAATCTGGGCCTGGGTCAGCGAAAATTCCTTGCTCAGCACCCGGAACGCTTCCGCCTGTTCGAGAGCGCTCAAATCCTCGCGCTGCAGGTTTTCGATGATCGTCATCTCCGCCGCTTGCTGCAGCGAAACCCGCCGAACCATCGCCGGGATCTGTGTCTTACCGGCCTTCCTCGAGGCATGCAGCCGCCGCTCGCCGAGAATCAGGATGTAGCGTCCCTCCTCCTCCGACGGACGCACCATGATCGGCTGCACCACACCGTTCACCTTGATCGAATCCGCCAGTTCCTCCAGCTTCTCGTCATCCTCGACATACCGCGTTTGAAACGGATTCTTGTCGATATCGGCGATCGCCAGGTTCACCACCAGATTCCCCGGAATCCGCGACTCCGCCTGCGCATAAATCGTAAGAGCGTCATCCGAAGGCGGCGGCTCGAATGTGGGGACAGCCGCCCCCGGCTGTCCAGCCGAGCGCAGCTCGGCTGCTGCAGGCGCCACCGCATCGTCCACGACAGCGCGAATGGTTCCAGAGAACGCTTCGCCCCGGGGCGGGCCTTGAGCGGAAACGTCAGTTTGTAAGGCAGTGTCATTTAAAACAGGCTTGTCATTCCGAACGAAGTGAGAGCCTGCCCTGAGCGGAGCAGCGCCGCTAGGCGCTGTGGAGTCGAAGGGAACCTGCTGTTTGCCGGCAGCGCCACCACCCTGACCCGGAGCGCCACCCACCACGCGCGGCCCCGGCAACAACGACTCCAGCCCCCGCCCCAAAGCCCGCCGCTTCTCCACCTTCTCTTTCTCTTTGTCCCCCGCCATCTTCTCCGCCGCCGCCGTGTTCGTCATTCAGTCCTCTCCCCGAATCTCCCCGTCTGTCATCCTGAGGCGCCGCACTTTGGCGCCGAAGGACCTATGCACTCTGCCCGTGCCATTCCCCCGCTATGTATATCGATAACCATCAATCTATAATATCGACGCCCATCAATATACTAAGCGCTCTTGTCCATCTCATCCGCCGCCTCTCCTCTGTGTTCCCCTGTGTCCGGAGCTTGCCCTGACGCAGGAAGGGTGGTTAGGTCTTGCCCTGAAGGCAGAGAGCTGATCGCCGCCGGCTGCCGCTCAATGATCTCCTTCGCCAGCCGTATATAACTCTCCGCCCCCTTCGACCGCGGATCGTACTCCAGCGCCGCCTTCCCGTGACTCGGCGCCTCGGCCAGCCGTATGTTCCGCGGGATCGTCGTTCGGCACAGCGTCTCCCCAAAATAATTTTTCAGCTCAGTCATCACCTGCTGCGCCAGGTTGGTGCGCTCATCAAACATCGTCAGCACCACTCCCTCGATCCCCAGCGAAGGATTTAGCCCCACGCGGATCCGCTCAATCGTATCCAGCAGCTCGCTGACACCCTCGAGAGCAAAGTACTCCCCCTGCATCGGAATCAGCACCGCGTCAGCCGCAACCAGCGCATTCAGCGTGAGCAGATCGAGCGCTGGTGGACAGTCCAGCACGATGAACTGAAACCGGTCGCGCAAAGGCGCGAGCGCATCGCGCATGCGATACTCGCGCCCCTCAGCGTCGACCAGCTCGAGGTTGGCGCCGATGAGGTTCTTGTGGGCAGGAATCAGCCACAGCTGTTCGAGCTCTGTCGTGAGCAGCGCCTCCTCGGCCGAGGCCGCGCCCATCAGCAGATGGTAGGAGCTGACGCGCTCAGGGTCCTTCACGAACCCCAGGCCGCTGGTGGCGTTCGACTGCGGATCGCAATCGACCAGGAGCGTGTTCACTTCCGCAGCCGCAAACGACGCGGCTAGATTGATGGCAGTCGTAGTCTTACCCACGCCGCCCTTCTGATTGGCAACAGCGATAACGCGTCCCATGAGTTGTGAGGAGAACCAGAGCTACTGCGCAGCATAATCCGCTTCGCATTTCAAATGCAATGACGATCTGCTGTGCAAGTTAGTGAATTGTGTGCAAAACAGGTCCAATGTTCCTGTAGGAACACTTTCCCGCATGTTGCTACGGCAAAGTTGTCCTTCGAATGCATAAGTGAAGAAGTGTTCGTGCAGGAACATGATGTCGGTTTCGTCAACCAGATCTCGATGGAAAGGAGAGTGTGAGTCAGCTCTCGCAAATCGTCGAAGTGTTCCTGCAGGAACACTCTGCTCCGGGCGGGGCGTGTCCTGCTTCTTGCTGGCAAGAATTGTGGATTATGTGAAAGTGTTCCTGCAGGAACACTGTGGAAAACTCGCCTAATACCACGATGATTTTGGCGGTTGGTTAGGGCTAATTTGGCGTTGTTTCCCACTTACAGCTACGAATGTGCTGAAGTTGTGAATCTTTCGCCATATTTATGCATATTGTTGGCTCGGTTTTCCACTTATTACTCTGTTGGTTCGTGTCGATCAGTGGGACATCACGCGCCGGGCTACGAGCAGGACGCGGGAGCGGGATTGGGGGACTGGGACTGGGGTTGACCATGCGAGGTAAGGAAGGGTTGAGCGGGCTTGGATTTCTTGGGCGGCGCTGATCAGCAGGGCAAGGCGGCCGCCGGGGCCGACCAGGGCGGCGGCGGTGGGAAGGATCGCGTCGAAGCGCTCGACGGCGCGGAGGGTGACCAGGTCGAAGGTGGCGGTCAGGGTTTCGGCGCGGGCGGTTTGTATATTGATGTCCGTCAATGTAAGAGCGCGGGCGACTTCGCGGAGGAAGGCGGACTTTTTGTGGTTGGACTCGATCAGCGTGAGCGCGAGGTGCGGGGCCCAGAGTTTGATGGGAAGGCCGGGGAATCCGGCGCCGGAGCCTACGTCGGCTACCGACTCGGGGGCGAAAGGCCCTGTTTCTTTTTGGCCGGTCACGCGGCCCTGAAGGGCCGCTCTTCCACTTGGGCGGACGAGGCTAGGGTCGAGGTGGCTAGGGTCGAGGTGGCTAGCGTCGACGCGCCGGGGGCCGGCGATGCCGGTGGGGTAGAGGTGGCGGGCGGCGAAGAGGCTCTCGCCGAAGTGACGGGTGACGATTTGTTCGGGGTCGCGGATGGCGGTCAAGTTGATGCGGGCATTCCAGCGGAGGAGTACATCGATGTACGTCGATATACTTTGGAGTTGCGCGGGGGAGAGGACAGCAGGTTCCTCACCGGCGTTCGCCGGTTCAGAATGACAAGGGCCCGAGAGTTGCGAAGCTCGTGCAGCATCTCTGGAAGGACGGGGGTTTGTGAGCGCAGAATGGTCCGGGATTGTGATCGGTGCGCTGAGGAAGGGGGTGAGCAACTCGGCGATGCGGGCGGTGTTCATAGGGAGTAACGAGAGGATTGTAGATGGATTGTGGGATACTTGGGGGAGCGGATGCTGTCGGGGTCCTGCGGGCTTGGCGTGCCGAAACGGGAACGGATTCAAGAAAGCTGGAGTCGCGGGAGCCGGATGTGGCATCCAATGTGATATGAAGCGGACGAGCGGGGAAATTTTCGACGAGAAGTACCGAGTAGTCGCGGTGGAGAGCCAGTGCCTGGTGATTCGGGGCGTGCGAAGTGGCAAGGTGCTGACCATCGTGAATCCGAACCCGGAGACTCCGCTGACGCCTGCCGACTATCCGCCGGGTAAGCTGATTGCGTTGACCGATCCTTCTCTTGCGCCTTTGAACTAGGCGGATTCTTGCGATTGCAGGCCGAGCAGCTACCTACCCTTTTCCTCAGCCCTTTATCAGTCGGGGCGGAGTGGACTTGCTGCTGCTTCGAGGGGGAAGCGGTTGCATTTCCATCCGATCTTCCGAGATCAATTTTTCGGCGTTCTTGACTCCGAGGGGTATGCCGGGGGCTTGCACTGGCGATCCCTGGCCTTCGAGCGATGCCGCTTTTAGGTTAAGAGCTAAGAGAAACGAGAGTGCGTCCTCGGTCGGGGACATTCCGTAGGCGGATCGGACGGCGGCGTCGAGTTCGCGTTGGGCGGTCTTTAGGGCGTTGTCTCCTGGCAATTCAGTCAATCGGTATAGCTTTCTGAAAGTTAGGTTCGCTTCGTCCATCAACTTTCTCCGCACTGCCCGGAGTTCCTTGGCAGCGTCGGCCACGCTCAAGACGTTGTCCAATGTCGGCGATTGCGGCCATGGAAATGTATCGAAGACGGTGTCAGAGGTGTAGCGGAAGCGCTCAGTGAGCGTCGAGCACTTCGCCACAAACCACTCCCAGTGCATGGCCGATTGGAGAATGCCAAAGGAATAGTCATCCTCAAACGCGAACACCATGCACGCGTCATTCGGATGAATGTCAGTAGAGACGAATTCAAAGATCGGTCGCTTGGTGACCCTTCCGCAGGCAACGTAGCGGCTCAAGCCGTTGATCTCCGTGATCATTTCTTCCCTGGCCCAGCTGAGTAACCACCACTGCTTCAGAAAATTGGCGTGGTGAACGTTGACCTTCGCTTTTGGCCTCTCTTTGCGTACGGCCTTGTTCCGTTTCTCCTCCTTCTCAGCTTTCCTTTGGCGTTCAGGCAGGACTGCGTTTTTTACGATGGCGAAAGGGGTGGTGTATTTCGAAGACTCGATCAGGTCGCGCGGGTGGAAGTCGATGACATACCGCTTTGGCGACGGCGGAAGCGTAGACAGCATGTTATTCGCGGTCAGGAAGGGAAAAATCACCTCCCGGTTCTTCTGGTCTTCCTTGAGCAACCCGATCGCTCTTTCCGGCGCAAGCAAGAAACCTTTGTGTCCGTGAGTCTGCCCCTGAAAGCAGGCTTTCGCATCGGCGTTTGTCTTGAGCCGTTTTGCACTCGACACATCGGTCGTGAATGACAGCGAAGAATTGATCGATTGGAGTTCCGCAGTCCGCCATGGTCCCTGGCGATCAGTCCCAGTGAGTTCAAATAGAACTTTCGGCGTGTCGCCCGCCTTACCTTTGATCCAATTTACTATTGAAACGTGCACAGACGCCTCACCAGACCAAGGCTGGGATGAAACTGCCTCTGTGATGGTTCCTCCGTGCTGAACGATGTAGTCAAGTCCGCCCTCGCGTGCATAGTTCTGTCGGATCGTATTCGTTCCTACCAGTCCAGCGCGCTGCCCGTCTTTTAGGCTGTCGTGCGCTTTGCGAAACCAATAGACGCAGTAGTCGGCCCTGCCCGGGATATCGGGGTATGCACTCCGAAGTTTTTGGAGATAGTCGGCACCCAGTTCCTGCTGCATCTTGTTCTTAGATTGGAAGGGGGGATTTCCAATAATGGCGTCTGCCTCAGGCCATGCGGCAAACAAGGCATCTTTGCACGCGACATTGTCGTTGAGGTTGTCAAGTGGGAGGGCTTGGTCGAGGAGGTCCACCTGAAACTCGCGGAACCGCTCGCGGCCTTCCAGTAGGCTGAATTCCTTGGCGAGCGCAAGGGCCGCCTTCGTGAGTTCAGCGGCGAAGGGCGTGTGGTCGATTCCGAAAAATTGCTGGGTCTTTAACACCGATCCGAAGCCGATCTTTCTGGCGGCATCTACGCCGAAGTTTGCATGAACCCCCGCTATTAGGTCTTGGTCAATTCTCGACAGCTCGCGATAGGCAACGTATAAGAAATTCCCGCTGCCACATGCGGGTCGAGGACCCGGAAGTGTTGAATTGCCTCGCGAAGTGCCACCAGTTCTTTTAGTGTGTCAGCGCCTTCTAGCCGACGTCGGAATGGGCGGACGATCGTGGGAAGAACCACCTTCTGAATGTCTGCTTCACTCGTGAAATGGGCACCGTGGGCGTGCCGCTCCTTTTTGTCCATGCTGCTCTGGAATAGTGAGCCGAATATCGCGGGTTGTACTTTGCTCCAATCCTCTTCCGCCGCGTGCATCAGAAGGAGAGTTTCCCCACTATTCAATTCAACGGGATCCGTCTTCTGAAACAGGCCTCCATTGAAATAGGGCACGTCTTTGTAGCGGCCCCCCTGAGCACGACGCTCTGTGTTCATCTGTTTGAAGAGATTGCCGATAAGATCGTACGACTTGGAGGCTTCGTCGCATTCATCGAGAAGCTCTTGGAACATTCCCTTCGGCAGCAACCCAACATCCTCTGACACAATTGCCACGAGACACTGCAAGATGAAAAGCTGCGATTGTTCTCGATCCTTCGTGCGCCTCAGTATGGAATTAAACACAACGGCCAGCTTGTCCGCCGCTGATCGAGTGACGGCAACCCGGTTGTTTCCAAAACGCGGCTTTTTCGCAGCTGGGAAGAGGAAGTTGAGCGCATCATAGCGCTCTAGTAGATCGGCTACCCGCACCCGATCCATCGGCTCTTCCATCTGCTCGTCAAATTCGTAAATCCAGAACTCATCGAAGTTGCACAGCACCACGTATTGCGGGCGGTGGGGAACTGAGTGAAGCCAGTACTCGAATGCTTGCTGGTAGTGGTCCCGAAGGTCCTCTTTCCTGCTCTTCATCTCCAGAATGAGGCGAGGCTTCCAGAGGAGGTCGATGAACTTAACCTTTTTTCCCTTTCGGAATTGGCGGTCTTCGAGCGTCGCGCCCGCCTCCTTGTATCCGGCGTGGCCGAACGCCTGGAAGAGCCGGTCGCAGAAAACCTGCGCCTCACCTTTTTCGTCGCCTTTTAGCTTTTGGGCGTACTCGACGAAGCGCTGAAGCCGCTCGGTCTGCTGGTTCGTCATAACGGCTGATTAGAACATTATCGAGTCCACCGGAGTCAAGCGAGGGGTTCAGTCGTCCCTACGGGACTCGGTTCCAGCCTTATCAGGGTACCCAGGACTTCCGTCCTGGGCTATCGTATGCCGTCGCTCCGCGACTTGGGGTTTGATGATTCCGATTGCGCGCTCTGCTCATCTGGATTGGGCTTGACAATGGGCGGAATATTCTGTATATTCAGTTTGTACTGAAAGAAACATTATGGCGGAACTGACAGGAGTGCAAAAGCAGTACATCCTTCACTGGGGGGAGATGGGGACTCGGTGGGGAATCAACCGGACGGTGGCGCAGATTCACGCGCTGCTGTATTTGTCTCCCAAGGCGTTGCCGGCGGAGGAGATTGCAGAGACGCTGAGCGTGGCGCGGTCGAATGTGAGCACGTCGATCCGGGAACTGGAAACCTGGGGGATCGTGCGCGCGGTGCACGTGCTGGGCGACCGGCGCGAGCATTATGAGTCGATGAAAGATGTGTGGGAGATGTTCCGGCTGGTGATCGAGCAGAGGAAGCGGCGGGAAATTGATCCGACGCGGGAGATTTTGCGGCAGTGCCTGACGGATCTCGATCCTAAGGAACTGGGAGCGGACTACACGCGGGAGCGGCTGGCGGCGATGGCGGGATTTTTCGAGGCAGTGACGGAATTGTACGACCAGATGAAGCGGTTGCCGACGGGGACGGTGCGGAAATTGTTGCGCATGGGGACGAAGGTGCGGAAGAAGGCGGGGTGAGCCCCCTTTTTTTGGCGCCTGCGTTCTGTGTATACAGAATTGTCTGACACGGGAGGATCATGATGAATGCTACGGCCGTATTTGCGACAGGAACGCTGGCGACGCTGGCGATCGGGTGGGGCGTGGTGTGGTATCTGCGGCGTCCTCTGAAAAAGATTTTGGTGGAGCTGTGTGGCAACGAGGAGCGAGCAGCTTTCTGGGCGGCATTTTCGGCGGTGGCGCTGGGGACTGTGCCGGTAATTTTTGCAATCGGCTGCCGACCGTCGCCGGGGCCGGGTGTTCCGGCGGTGTTTGAGCTGGCGGATCAGTTGAGGTGGGGACTGATTGGGATGATGGGAACACTGATGGTGCTGGGGTGGGTGATTGGGCGAACCATTGTGCGGTGGGAGCGGGCCAGAGCTAAGAGCTAGCGGCAGGATCCGGAGGAGGCTGAGCATGGGTGCGACGGTTGTCATCACCGGGGCGTTCAGCTACACGGGGAAGTATGCGACGCGGCTTTTGCTGGCGCGCGGATATGAGGTGCGTACGCTCACGAACCATCCCCCGGCAGGTTGCGGACGCGTTTCGGTTTTTCCTTATGATTTCGAGCGGCCGGACGAATTACGCCGCAGTCTGGAGGGCGCGTCGGTTCTGATTAACACCTATTGGGTGCGCTTCCCGCACGGAGGCGCGAGCTTCGAAACCGCGGTACGAAACTCGCGCTCGCTGATCAAGGCTGCGAAGGATGCCGGCGTCGGGCGGATCGTGCATGTCAGCATTGCTAATCCTTCTCTTGAATCTCCGCTGGGTTACTACAGAGGAAAGGCCGAGGTCGAGCAGGCGGTGATCGCCTCAGGGCTTTCGTACGCGATCTTGCGGCCGACGGTTATCTTCGGGGCGGAAGACATCCTCATCAACAATATTGCGTGGTTCGTGCGGAATTTTCCGGTGTTTGGGATTCCGGGAGACGGGCGGTACGGCGTTCGTCCGATCTACGTCGAGGATATGGCGCGGTTGCTTGTCGACGCGGCGGAGCAGGCGGGAAATTCAGTCATCGATGCGGTTGGACCGGAAACATTCAGCTTTGAAGAATTGGTCCGGCTGATTGCGGAACGGGTGGGGCGGCGGGTTCGGCTGATTCATTTGCCGGCGGCGTTAGCGTATGTGTCGACGCTGGTCGCCGGCTGGATTGTGGGCGATGTTGTGCTTACCTGGGAGGAGTACCAGGGGCTCATGAGTAATCTGCTGGCGCCTAGTGGGGATGCTTCTGGTGCGAGTCGCTTGAGCGCATGGATTTCCGCGAATCGCGAGAGTGTCGGGAGAAAATATGCGTCTGAGGTCGGACGGCATTTTTGAGCCAGCGCGGAACGCAAGGTCCCTCCACTGCGCTCGCGGTCGCTCGCTTCGGTCGGGATGACAGAGTGGGATGGAGGCATTATGAGCACGGTATGGATGATTCGGGCGATCTGGGGAGCGGGGGCGGTGCATGTGGGGATCCTGGCGGCGAATGTGCCGCTGCCGGGGCGGCTGCGGGTGCGGGAGCGGCTGGCTGGGGTTCCGAAGTTCGTCCGGCAGATTTTCTACGTGCATTGGGTCTATATCGTGATCGTGCTGGGGCTGTTTGCGACGCTGTGTTTTGGGTTTGCGGCGGAGCTGGCGGGGGCGAGTGGGTTGGGACGGTTCCTGAGCGGATTCATGGCGGGATTCTGGCTGCTGCGCATTGTGCTGCAGATTTTTTATTACGACCGCGAGATCCGGCGGGCGAACTGGGGGCTCGATTTGATGTATATCGGGTCGCTGGTGGTGCTGGTGGGGATTTTTGGGATGGCGGTGCTTGGTCCGGTGCGGTGAGGCAAGTCAAAGTCCCCACCCTCTCGCAAAGAACGCGAGAAGGGTGGGGCACCCTGGGGAGAAATGAGGGGAATGATGAGGACGACATTGGAGCGACTCAAGGGAAAGCAGGTTCCTGCCTTCGGTCGGAATGACAACGGTTATGTTCGGCGGGATGACAAGCGGTATTCGTGGTTTGGGCCGGAGGTCGAGCGGCGTCAGAGCGACAAGACGCGTGTATGGCCGGCGACTTGTGCCTTGGCGGGGACGGCGGTTTGGGCGGGGACTGCGGTGCTGGCGCGGGTGGGAATGGCCCGGTTGGGGGCGATTGAGTTGCTGTTTCTGTTGGGGCCGCTGGTGATTGTTCCGCTGGGGATGGAGTTGGGGCGGGTCATGTGCGGAGACGGACGGTTGCGGGAGATCGCCCGGCGATTGCAGCCTTTGGGCGCGGGGCTGGCGGTTGTGGCGATGTGGTTTGGTCCGGGACGGAGGGCTGGGTTATTCGCTGTGGGGTGGTTGGTGGTTTGTGGGCTCGTGGCTGGGGATGGGCTTGTTGACCTGCTGCGGGCGCGTAAGGGAGACACAGACAGGAGTGTCCGCGCCACACTCGGCATCGCACGAATCGATCTGGCGGTGGGTGGGGCGTGGCTGGTGGCGTCGCGGTTGGGGATGCGGCCGATGGGAATTCAGGAGCCGATCGGATTGCTGACGGCGGTGCACTTTCACTTCGCTGGATTTGCTACGGCCATGATCGCCGCCGCGACGCTACAGTTCGTTGAGAGGCGGGGGGAACAGCGGTGGCTGAGGCGCCTGGTGCTGCTGGTGGCCGGGCTGCCTGTTGTGGTGGCGGTGGGGTTTGTGATTTCTCCGGTGCTGAAGATGGGGGCGGCGGTTCTTTTTTCGGCGAGTGTCGCGGGGCTGGCAATTGCGGTTCGCGCGTGCGGGAGGAAGGCGGAAGATCCTACGGCGCGGATCCTGCTGCAAATGGCGGCGGTCGCGATTTTTGCGGGGATGGTGCTTTCGGGGGTCTATGCGATTGCCGATTATGCGGGGAGCGACATGTTGACGATCCCGCAGATGGCGAGAACGCATGGCATCCTGAACGCGGTTGGATTCTGCCTGATGGGGTTGCTGGGATGGTTGGTGGAGACGAGCAGTCGCCAGTGGCCAGTACCCAGCCGCCAGTAACCGAGGTGCAGGGGTTTTCGACGGGGGTGTTGCGGGAACCTGTACACTAACTGGAAACTGATTGCAAACAATTGCCGGGCACGATTCCGGCTTGGTTTCCATGACGCAGGAAAAGACGCAACGGAACGAACCAGCGGGAGCCGGCCAGGTTTCCACAAACTTCGGGACGCGGGGCCCAGGTGCGGAATCTGGAGTGGCGGATTCGTCGGCGCATTCCTCGACCTCATCGGTGATATCTCCGGATCCTTCCAGTGAAAGCGTTGTCAACAAAGAGCTGCGCCGGCTGAACCGGGCGTTGCACGCGCTGAGTGCGTGCAATCAGGCGCTGGCGCAGGCTGCCAGCGAGCAGGAGTTGCTGGACCAGATCTGCGACATCATTGTGCGGGTAGGCGGATACCGGATGGCGGGCATCGCCTACGCGGAACAGGACGAAGAGAAAACGGTACGGCCGATGGCGCATGCGGGCCACGGCAGCGGGTACCTCGATACGATTCGGGTGAAATGGTCCGACAGTCCGGCGGGCCGCGGACCGGCGGGGACGGCCATCCGCGAGAACCGAATTTGCGTCATCGCCGACACGGCGAATGATCCGAAATTCGCACTGTGGCGCGAAGCGGCATTGCAGCGGGGATACGCGGCAGTGATCGCGCTGCCCCTGCAGGTCGCGCGCTCCGCTTTCGGGGTGCTGGCGATTTACTCGGAGCAGGTAGGGTCGTTCGAGAGCTCGGAAGTGGAACTGCTCACCGAAGTGGGGAACAACCTGGCTTATGGGATTACAGCGATTCGCTGGCAGGAGGAGAACCGGCGAGCGACGGCCGCGCTGAAGGAAGCGGAGGCAAAATACCGCCAGTTGGTGGAGCAGGTCCCGGCGATTTCATATGTTGCGGAAGCTGGAGTACACGGCCGCTTTCTCTATCTCAGCCCGCAGGTGAATACGATTCTCGGTTACCGTCCGGAAGACTGCCTGTCCGATCCCGACTTCTGGTGGAGCCACCTGAACCCGAATGACCACCCGGTTGCACTGCTGGAGGACACTTGGGAGGAAGGGCGTCCGTTCCAGGTGGAATACCGCATGCGCAGGCAGGATGGCCGGGAGGTGTGGCTGCGCGACGAGGCAGTGATTGTGCTCGACCCGCAAACGGGGAAAAGGCTGACGCGCGGCGTGTTGATCGACATCACGGAGCGGAAACTTGCCGACGAGGCGCTGCGGCGCAGCGAAGAAAACTATCGCATGTTCGTAGCGCAAAGCTCGGAAGGAATTTTCCGGCAGGATTTTGACGCTCCGTTGCCGATTGACCTGCCCGAGGACGAACTGGTTCACCGTATTCTTCACGATTCGTACATGGCGGAATGCAACCAGGCGATGGCTCGCATGTATGGAGTGGCTTCTCCGGCAGAGTTTCTGGGAAAGCGGCTGACGGAATTGCTGGCGGTGGATGAGCCCCATAACGTGGAATTGACGCGCGAATACATTCGGAATGGATTCCGGTTGCTGGAACGCGAATCGCACGAAATGGACATGAACGGGATCCCCAGGGTGTTCCTGTCCAGCATGTTTGGCATTGTGGAGAATGGGAAGTTGTTGAGGACGTGGGGAATTCAGCGGGAGATTACGGAACGGCTGAAAGCGGAGGAGGCACGTCGGACAGCGGAGGACGCGCTGCGGGAGAGCGAGGAGCGCTACCGGACGTTCGTCGAACAAAGCGAGGAAGGAATATTCCGGATGGAATACAACCCGCCGGTTCCCTGTGCCCTGCCGATCGCCGAGCAACTGGGGATAGGCATGAAGAACGGGTACATGGCGGAATGCAACGACGCGATGGCGAAAATGTACGGGCGGGAGTCTTCGAAGGAATTGGTGGGGAAACCGCTGACCGATTTTCTGGTCCTGCATGATCCGGTGACGCGGGAGTTTATGGAGAACTTCGTCCGCTGCGGATACCGGACTACCGACCAGGAGTCGCGGGAGGTGGACGCACAGGGGCAGAAGAAGATTTTTCGCAACACCATGATGGGGACGGTGATCGACGGACACTGGGTGCGGACGTGGGGCATTTCCCGGGACGTAACCGCGCGCATGCATCTGGAGGAACAGCTCAGGAACGCACAGCAACTGGAGGCGATTGGGCGGCTGGCGGGAGGTGTGGCGCATGACTTCAACAATATTTTGAGCATCATCATGGGACACGGTGAGTTGCTGCTGGCGAGCGCGGGAGGGGACGACCGCGTGCGCAACGGGCTGGAGCAGATTCAGCGGGCGGCGGACCGGGCGGCATCGCTGACCCAGCAACTGCTGGCCTTCAGCCGGAAGCAGGTGCTGCAACCGAAGATTCTGGATCTGAATGAGGCGGTGGCGGACGTGCAAAAGATGCTGGCGCGGGTGATTGGCGAAGATATTGACCTGATCGCGAGCCTGCATCCGTCGCTGGTTCCGGTGAAGGCCGATCCGGGCCAGGTGGAACAAGTTCTGATGAACCTGGCGGTCAATGCGCGGGATGCGATGCCGCACGGCGGCAAACTCATGATGGAAACCTGCAACGTGGAGCCGGATGAGCGGATGACGCGCGATCTCGAACTGGCTCCCGGCCGGTACGTCATGCTGCGAGTGACCGACTCTGGACATGGGATGAACGCGGGAACGCTCTCCCATATCTTCGAACCATTTTTTACGACTAAGCCGATGGGCAAGGGCACGGGACTTGGGCTGGCGACGGTTTACGGAATTGTGAAGCAGAGCGGCGGCGCCATCGAGGTGGAGAGCGAAGTGGACCGCGGGACTACGTTCCGTATTTACCTGCCAGCGGTGGAGGGCGCCACGCGCAAGTCGCCGGAGCCGAGGGCGGGCGAGAAAGTGGTGGGAGGGACGGAGACGATTCTGATTGCCGAAGATGAGCCGGATCTGCGCGAACTGGCGCGGATTTTTCTGGAAGGATACGGTTACAAGGTCCTGGAAGCGGCGAGCGCCGAGCAGGCGATTCAGACGGCAGCCCTGTTTGCCGGGCCTATCGATCTGTTGCTGACCGATGTCATTATGCCGGGCATGAGCGGAGCGCAGCTGGCGGACAGCATCCTGAGCCAGCGTCCGCAAACCCGCATTGTCTACATGACCGGATACACTGACGATATGGTGGTGCAGCACAAAGTGCTGGAGCCCGGGGTGAAGGTGTTGCAGAAACCGTTTGGAAAAGTGGACCTGGGGTTGAAGGTGCGCTCGACGCTGGATGAGCAGTAGAATTTCAGATTGCAGATTGACTTTCTATCGCACGGATTGTCGCAAAGACCTTAACGACAGAGGACGCAGGGGTCACAGAGGAATCACGGGAGAAAAGAGATACTAGCTTATGACGAAGTTGCAGGACGGCGGCGGGATTGCGGATGAGGCGAGGGCGGCGGCTGGAGCGAAAATCTGGGTAACGCTGAAAGGGTTGCCCCTGACGATTCGGTTGGAGTGGCCGTTTCATCCGTCGACGTCAGGGGCGGATTTTTACGTTCTGCATGGGGACATCCGGCTGGAGGGATCGGAAGGATTGCACGCGCCGGTGGCGGTGAATCTTTCGCAGACGGTGCGCGAGGTGATGCCGTCGATGGAGCCGAAGGATGCGGAGGCTCCGGTGATTAACGCGCTGCGCAAGGAAGTCGACCGGCGTCAGATTGAGTTCTTGAAGTCGGGGAAGTTGTTGCCGGTGCCGTTTTCCAGCCGGCACTACGATTTCAAGCGGGGGCAGTGGGTGTTTGGCAAGGCCAGCGATGAGGCGATGGCGGAGTTCATCGAGAGGAAGGTGTACTGGGAGACGGTGCTGTCGGCTGATTCCGCTTCAGAGTCAAAGTCCCCACCCTCTCGCACAGAACGCGAGAAGGGTGGGGCACCCGTGCGGGTTTGGATTGGCGATCCGGCGGAGGCGCAGTATGTGCAGACGACGCCGGCACATTTGATGGAGGTTGCCGCGCGGCTGGTGGCGGCGGAGGGGCTGCTGCGGATCGATGGCGAGTGGGCGGAGGCGACTCCGGGCCTGATGGGCCAGAGGGAACGATTCGAGAATGCGCGGCGGCAGGCAGTCGAAGAGTTGGAGAAGAAGCACGCGTTTGAGCGGGGGTAGGCAAGTTCTTCGCCACGGATTTACGCGGATCAACGCGGATAAATCTTTCTTGGATTATTCTCAGGGGCTAAAAAGCACCGAATTCCTTTGTGTTTTGACGCGGCCCTGAAGGGCGTCTCTTCCACGTTCTGACAAGGCTGGGCTGCGGTGTTCGACACTTTTTCCTGCAACGAGGTTGTCGAGCGCGTGCATCGAAGGGAGTGTGGCGGGGTGCCGGGTAGCGCGGGCAGAGTAGCGGGCGACGTTTTGAGAGCGTGGCCGCGAAGAGCGCAGAAGGGTGAGGGGTGTGGGAACGGGACGTTACGGACGCGGGCTCTCGATTGGTCTGCTGCTGATTGTTTTGGCGATCGTTTTGGCGAATTCCGGCGGGAAGGCGTGGGCGCAGGACGAACCCAGTCCGCCGCCCGCTCCGCAGCCGGCGAATCCCCAGCCGGAGCAGCCTTCCAAAGATGAGAAGCCCGGGCAGGAAAAAAAAGATGAAGGTTCAAATCCTGCTCAGCAAGCCGCAGAAAAAACGAAAGACGTGACCCTGGGGGCGGTTGAAGCCACAAGAAATGCTGGGGAGGCCGCGCTAGTCAAGGCGCGCGATTGGGAGAGCGGCTGGTTCGCCGGCGTGTATGTTGAAAGAGGCCGGCCGCTGGTTTCGATGACGGCCCAGCAGCGGCGCGAGATTTATCTGCAACAGACGCTGACGACGCCGGGGCCGTATCTGAAGCGCATGTTCGCGGCGAGCTTTGACCAGATGCGCGGAGTACCCTGGCAGTGGGATGACGGCTGGGCAGGATATGCGGAACGGTTTGCGTCGCGCGAAGGACAATTTATTGCGGCCAACAGCCTGGCGGCGCTGGGCAACGCGGCGCTGCGATACGAACCACGCTACGATCAATGCCGGTGCCGGGGCTTCTGGCCGAGGACGCGGCACGCCATCATGCGAAACTTTCTAACCTACAATCAAAGCGAGCACGAACTGCGCCCGCAGTGGGCGTTGTACGGCGGATCATTTGGCGGGGGAATGATTTCGACCGCGTGGAAGCCGCATCCGCGAAACGTTTTCGCAGAAGGAGGCCGGGCTGCGGCGGAGCAGGGCGGGTTCGGCGCGCTGCTGAATTTGTTCATCGAATTCTCGACCGACATCAACCGCAAGATGGGGGCGAAGAGACGGTAAGAATTTCCCGGTCGCCTGCAGTCGAGCTTCCCCGATTTCACTCACACCGACGGCTTGCGCGTAATCTGCGCGACTACACTCCCGAGAGTCAGGAGCGACATCAGGGAGATGATCCCGAGCGAAATTACGCAATAGATACACCAGACGCCTAGGGTGTTGGCTTCGATGTTGGCGAGGTAAAGCGAATAGGCGAGTCCGGCGAAAGTGGGCACGAGCAACAGGCGGTAGGAACGCAGGAATGCGAGCGCGCCCATGAGAATGTATCCGGCGATGCCGAGGGCGGCCACGGGAATTCCGAAGCGCACGACGGCGAAGGGGCTGTGGTTGACTACGCCGCAATCCCAATGCTCATTGATGCTACAGGGGGAATCGCCGTAGGTGCGGTAGTGTTCGCGCAGGGCGAGAGATGAAACGATCACGCCGAGTACGGCTAAAATCAGAAGCAGATATTTCATGCAATTCCTTCTTTATGATTCCTTTGGGCGAATGCGAACGAGCTTCTTCAAGCAGACCGCAGAACATCCTGCGTCAGGCGCAAAAAACCACCTGAGGCGCTGAAGCACACCTATATTTTATGTCGGAATGGCCTTTCCAACTCGGATGAACCGCGCTAGAGAGCGGCCGTCAACTTTCGCAGGCTCCAGTGGCCCAGGAACTTACGGTCTGCAACATCGGGATGCTTGTAACCTCCGAAGGTGAATTCATGGACAACCGCATCCTTGATAAGGATGACGTGGCCGCCGCTCCAGGCGTAATAGGAGCCAGTGGGATGGTCCTCAAAGAAGCTATGCACCTCCGCCTCATTCGCGTTGTCGAGGTCGCAAGCACAGGCCACGCTCTTGCCAACCAAATACGCGGCAAGGTCCCCTCCGTTGCCGCCCATGGCCCCGGAGTTTCCGCTGATTCCCAGCACGGCGCCGGCAAAGGTCGTACAGTCGAAGCCTCGCCGTGAATTGTCGATCTCGAATCCATCCCCATAATAAAAATAATACTTGCCATCGATGGCAGGAATGTAAGCGATGGCACCGCCTCCACTACCGTCAGAGGCACCCGTGTAGTTCAGGGTGGGCGCATCGTCCTCACCGAGTTTATCGTCGCCCAGGTGATCGCTCAGGTCGCCGCTGTAGGGCTGTACGGGGCAATCGATGATCTGCACGTTGGACACCGAAACGACCATTCCATCGCGCTCGACGAGTAGGGCGGCGCGTGCCTTGGTCGCCCACAATTCCTGATCGTCAAAGATTTTGAGCAAGCCTTTCAATTTTTCAAAATTCAACAGATCACTGTGATGTTTCGCCCGATCGGTTAAATCCAGGCAATTGTCTTCGTTATCCTGCGGCAGCCGGCCGCCGGCGGAAACGGGAGGCGGGGTCGCATCGACGTGCAACAACAGGGAGTAGCCGTCAGGTGGCAGGTCGCCGGTATAGCGGAGGTGATAGCCCCCGGCCGAAATGCCGCTCTGCAACGGCTTGCGGGTGATAGCGTGAAGTTGGAGCGGATGGGCTACTCGGTTCAGTCGATGCAAAGTCGTCCCGCCCGGGTCGACCCGGCCATCGGAAGAGCCACCCCAAAATCCTTGAAAAGATGTGATCGCCTCCACCACATCGTCGGGGCATTTGGTCTTCGAGGAAGTTGGCGTCGCCACCGCGGCATTGGGCGTTTTATAGACTCCAACCGCAGCGAGAAGGTTCTGAATCTTGGCCAGATCCATTGGAGAGCTGTTCACGCCTTTTCCCACGGATCCAGAAATACTGACGTTCATAGGTCATCTCCTCATGCCACAAGATGCGTATCCCAAGACCTCCTTTTCGGCCCTAAAAAACGGGCCCCATTCTACACCTGTTCCGGGGATTGGCGGTGAGTGAAAGGGTTATGGCACCGATCTAGGTTGGATTGGCGGCAAGCTTTTCAACTGCAGTCATCCGAGATCGGTAGGCGATCCCGTACCGGGCATTGCGAAAATGCTGTTGCGCCCCCGTGACCGAGTCGGGCTGGCTTTTGGAAGAGTGCGCGGCGGCGACGTCATTTATTAGGTCAGAAACTTGCCAGTCGCTGTCGTGATACCACTTGATGATTTTGCGGTCGGGGCCGATGACGACGGTGCTGACGTTGTGGGTGATGAGTCCGGCTTCGGGCTTTACCGTGAGCGCGAAGAAGGCGCCGATCTTGGGCAGGTCTGCGGCGCTGGGGACGACGAATTCCCAGCGGGTGAACAACGCCGGATCGTGGGTGTGGGCCACGGAGAATCCGTAGTCGCGGAGGACGTTGGGCGTGTCGTGCTCGGGGTCGAAGCTGATGCTCAACAAGTGAGCCCGAGACAGCGACGGATTGGTGCCGAGCTGTTTGTAGATTTCCGCGAAGTTGCTGGTCATGCGTGGGCAGAAATCCGGGAAGGGACAGCGGGTGTAAATGAAGGTGACCAGCACGACTTTGTCGCCATAGTGCTTCAGGGAAATGTGTTTACCGCTTTGATTGGTGAAAGAAAAGTCCGGGACATTTTCTCCGGAGGTGGGAATGTGCAGCGAGTTTGCGGCTGGAGTGGGATCGATGTGCTTGAGGACTTTCACATTCTCTAGCCAGTAGTCGGGCGGCACCTCGGAATCCGCATCGCGCAGGACCACAACCTCGGCGGCAATGGAATCGCCGGGGGTGAGTTGATTCAGCGCGGCGGCGGGCTTGACCTTGTAGGTCATGGCCATGGCGTCCATGAAGCCGGGGATGGCGTCTCCGTCAACGAGGGCAGACCCGGCCTGAGTGTCGATGGAAACGACGCGGCCGGTGAAGGGATAGCGTTTCGCAGCCGGCGTTTTTGCGCGATTGCAGGATGAAGCCAGGAACGTGCCGGTGAGGACGAGAGCGATTAGAAAAATATGGCGAGTGCGATTGTTCACGCTGTACCCACTTTAACTCGGAGGGGGAGTGTGGTGCCACGAGCGTTGTTTGGAATACGAGTTTTGTGACATTCTCAGGGGCTATGGAGCCTTTGACCGCAGACGGCGCTGAGAAAAGCCGCAGAGGACGCAGAGAAGAAGACGGGCTTAGTTTTCTGGTGCGTTCTCAGAGGTTTTTTTTGGCGCTCTCTGTGGCTAAAGGCTTTTCTGACGGTTCAGATTTCACACGGCGAGGTCTCCGATGGCATGCAATCCTGAGGTATTGAAGCACGTTCCACTGTTTGCGCTGCTGGATGAAGAAGAGACGGCGGTGCTGGCGGGGCAGGTGCGGCTGAAAACGTTCGCGCCGCGGCAGCGCATTTACAAGATCGGCGACGCCGGCGGGCAGGCGTATGTGGTGGTGTCGGGCCGGGTGCGGGTCGCGACCGTCGACCAGGATCAGCAGGAAGTCGTGGTCGACGAACCGTCGCACGGAGAGTTCTTTGGATTTGCGTCGATGCTGGAGCAGACTCCGCATCAGACCGAAGCGGCGGCGATTGACGAGGCGGTGTGCCTGGAAGTGGATCAGAAAGATATTGCGGTGCTATTGCAGCGCAAGCCGCTGGCCGGAATGGACATGCTGCGGGTGCTGGGACGGCAGTTTCACGCTTCGCAGCAACTGGTGCGGCTGCGGGCGAACCGGCATCCCAATGACGTGATTGAGAAGGATGCGACGTTCGGCGAGCGCATTGCCGATATCGTCGCGGGCTTTGGCGGATCGTGGACGTTCATCATTCTGTTTGGCGTCGCGCTGGCGATTTATATGACGGCCGATGCGAAATTGGGAAGCAGGGCGTGGGATCCGTATCCGTATATTTTATTGAACCTGTTTCTGAACATGCTGGCGGCGTTGCAGGCGCCGATCATCATGATGAGCCAGAACCGGCAGGACACGAAGGACCGGCTGCGCGGCGAATTGGATTACGACGTCAACCGGCGTTCTGCGGCGGAGATTCAGGGATTGGCGCGGAAGCTGAATCTGCTGGGAGAGAAGATTGGGGATGTGGAGGATATGCTGAGAGCGCGGGGATGAAGAGTTTTGTAAGGCCATTGAATTCGATATATTTCTGTGAGCCGCAGGCCGGCGGACCGCCGCAACTCTGAGGATCATGTCCCACTACCCATCCACTCGCCGGACGTTTCTGAAGGCAGCCGCCACAACTGCGGGCGGGACTCTGCTGGTTCCGCGCGAGCTCTTGGGCCGGTCGATGGCGTCTGGCGCGGGCGCTGCGATCCCACAGAACGAGGGGTCCGCCGATTACACGCTCACGATTGCGACCACTCCCATTGAGCTGGCGCCGAATCGAATTATTTCTGTGACTACTTATAACGGGCAGTTCCCGGGGCCGCTTCTTCGCCTGAAGGAAGGTCAGCGGGTCACCGTCGATGTCTGCAATGACACCGATACGCCGGAGCAACTGCACTGGCACGGGCAGTTGGTTTCGACCGATGTGGATGGAGCGGCGGAGGAGGGTTCGCCGTTTATCCCGCCGCATGGCAATCGCAGAATTTCTTTTGTGCCACAGCCCGCGGGTTTGCGCTTTTATCACACGCACGTGCGGGCGGGCGCTAATCTGGCTGCGGGCCAGTACAGCGGACTGGTCGGGCCGGTTTACATTGAGCCGAAGAAGCACGCCGGGAATTACGACCGCGAAGTCTTCCTCACGCTGAAAGAGTTTCAGCTTACGCTGAGTCGCGGCGGGGATATGGCGATGGATTTTCTGTCGCCAGCGCAGACTGTTCCCGCGCTCAAGAATGCCGGCGAGAGCAAGATGAAGGCGTCGCTTGCCAAGGGGATGCCCCACGGGTACGAGGTTGGCTATGACTCCTTCACCATCAATGGAAAGATGCTGGGGCATGGCGAGCCGGTGCGGGTGAAAGCGGGTGAGCGAGTCTTGTTTCATATTCTGAATGGCTCGGCCACCGAGATTCGCAGCCTGGCGCTTCCGGGCCACAGCTTCAGTGTGATTGCGATGGATGGGAATCTGCTGCCGAAACCGGTCCTCCGCGTGCCCGGGCTGTGGCTGGGGACCGGGGAGCGAATTTCAGCGATCGTGGAAATGAATCATCCGGGCGTATGGGTGATGGGCGACCTTGCCGACGATGATCGTCATCACGGCATGGGCATTGTGCTTGAGTACGCGGGATATAAGGGCAAGCCGCAGTGGCTTCCGCCGAGGCCGTTCAAGTGGAACTATGCGCAATTCGGGAATGGTGCGGCTGCATCCGCGCAGCCGGACGAAGTGTTCGACATGCTGTTCGAAAAGCAGAATGCAGCGCTCGACGGATTCAATCAGTGGACCATCAATGGAGTCGCGTATCCGCGGGAGCAGATGACGGCGACGCCGGCCTTCCATCTGCGTGAAGGCAAGCGCTATCGCATTCGCATGCGCAATGCGAGCGATGACATTCATCCGATTCATCTGCACCGGCACAGCTTCGAGCTGACACGGATCGCGGGGCAGGCGACATCCGGGGTGATGAAGGATGTAGTGATGGTGGGCGGATACCAGGAGGCTGAGATCGACTTCGTGGCGAACAATCCCGGCATTACTTTGTTTCATTGCCACCAGCAGCTGCACATGGACTTCGGGTTTATGGCGCTGTTTGATTACGTTTAGGGAAGCCCGGATCGAGATCGTAAGAAGATAACCCAAGGTCCCTCGACTCCGCAGAATTGCCGAAACGCGGCAATTCTGCTTCGCTCGGGATGACAAAGTAGGGGCGTCCCGACCTAGGAGCCAATATTCGCGATGAAGAAGAATGTCTTACGCGCCGTGATTGAGATGGGTTTCATCGTCTTCCTGTTTTACGCCAACTTGCTGATGGGAGAATTTGAGCGGTCGGGCATGGGGCAGAAGAGAGGGCTGGCGTGGGCCATCGAAGATATTCTTACCCGCGCCAATTTTGAGATTGCCATGATAGCGGCGCTGATTGGGTATGTGTTTTTTGAGTTTCTGCGGAAGAGATTCTAGAGGGGTTCGGATTTGAGTTCTGGGCGGCCGCGCTTTGCGCTGGCCGGACGGACGAGGCGGCTGTCGCCACTTGTTTCTTTATCGGCCCTACATGTTTCTTCTTAATAGTGAAAGCGGTAGCGGAGTTCGACGTAGAGCTCGCGGGGATTGTTCCAGTGGAATCCGCCGAAGGTGACGCTGTTGTCGAGCTCGACGCGGCGGTTGGCTACGTTCATAGCGTTTACTGAGGCGGAGAAGCGCTCGCCAAAATCTTTTCCCAGAGTCAGGTCGAAGGTGGTGTGCTGAGGCAAATAGTTGCCGGGATAGGGCTGGCCGGGAAACGCATTCGTGAAACCCGAACCGTAATAAATATTGGTCGAGGCGTAGGCGCTCCAGGGCAGAGTTACGTCGCCACCCACGTTGAGCGTGTTGCGCTGGTCGTGATCGAGCGGGCCCCAGGGAAGATAGGAAAAATCGGTCAGCCCGCCGTTGATGAAGCCTCCCGCCCAGGCAACCTGGTTGGAATACGCGAGATGGATTTGCGCGCGATGGGCGATCCGAGGAGAGCGCAGGGTGGCCTCCCAGCCGCGGATGAGCGCGTTTTGAATGGTCAGGGGGAAAAAGAGATTCGATTCGCCGATGTTGTTGTGATCGAAAAAGTTTGCCGCGTTGGTGCGAAACGTGTCGGCGTCGAGAACCCAGCCGCGCCATGGGATGGTCACGCCGAATTGCGTTTCTTCGTCGCGCTCGCCGTGAAGCGCGATGAATCCCAGGTTGCTGTTGTTGGCGAACTGCAGTAACGGACCGGAGGCAGTGTTTAGCGGAGGCGCCTGATAGTAGTGTCCGTAGAACGCGCGGAAGGTCCAGTTCAGGCGGGGCATATTGAGGGCAACGCCGAAGCGTGGGCTGATCGCGCTCTCGGCGACGGCGCCGGAAAACCAGGTCGGTCGCAAGCCAGCGGAGAGCGTGAGCCAGGGGACCGGTTTGAATTTATCGTCGACGAAGAAGGCGGCGACGCTACCTGAGGGATGCTCAACGTCGGCCAGCGCCGAGCCGCCGCAATTGGGAAAGTTCGGGTCGCCGTTGCCGGGGCAGTTGAACAGCACGGCGAGGGCTTGATGGTCGCGCTGGCTGAATCCGTAAAATCCTGCCTGCAGGTTGTTCCGGGAAAAATTTGCGCTGAAGCTCGCCTGGCCTCCGGCATAGGTTGAGGCATGGTGGTCGTTGCTGGCGGTGGGATAGTCGGTGGCCGCACTTTCATAATTGGCGGCGTTGTAGTGGTAGAAGGGCGAAACCGTGAGTAGGAGCTTTGAGTTGAAGGTGTGCACCCAGGAGAAGTTTGCGATCACGTCGGATTCGTGGTCGGTGTCGCGAAAGCCGCTGCTGTCGTACTGCGAACTCTCAAGGTCATTGAAATCTGGGTCGTAGGGAATCTGGTAGTAGTCCTTGCGCAAGGAGGTCACGAGACGAAGCTGGTCGCTGGGGTCGACGTTGAAAATGATTGAGCCGAAGCCGCCGTATCCGTTGGCGGCATCGTGGACGACTTGCGGCACGGGCGTCTGAATGCCGAGATTGCTGCGGTTGCCATTGACGCTGGCGTAGTAGGCGAAGCGCTCGGTGTGGCTGCCGAAGCTGAACTGGTCGTTGGTCTGGTAGAAATTTCCCGCGCTGAGAACGAGTTCGGCCTGGCGGTTGCGCTCGAATCCGGTGCGGGGGACTGCGTTGAAGACGCCATAGGTGCGGTCGCCCAGCTCCGCGCCGTAGCTGCCACGGCTGACTTCGAGATAGTCGATGTCCTTGGGATCGAACTGCGGGCCGAGGTTGGAGGCGATGTTGGTGTTGGGCACGGGGACGCCGTCGAGCAGCCAGCTGGTTTGATGTCCGCCGCGAATGTGGAGCTGGTCGTGGGTGATGTAGGCGCCGGGCACGTAGTCGGTAATCATGGCCAGGCTGTTGGAGCGATCCGCGCCGGGAGTGCGCGTGATCTGGAGACGATCGACGACGGTGGTTGTAGTAGAGGAATCGGTGGGCGCGGAATCGGGCATGCCGGAGACATTGATGGTCTCTTTGGCTCCGGCGACGCGGAGCGCGAAATGCAGCACGGGCTGGGTGCTGGACATGACGGCGACCTCCTGCTGCATCTGCTCGAAGCCGACTCCGGCCACGGTGACGATGTATTCGCCGAGGGGAACGGCGTTGAAGGTGAAGTTGCCGTTGGCGTCGGAGTTGGCGGTGGTCGACCAGTCGGAGGATTTTGCCTTGATCATCACCATGGCATTTTGTACGGGGCGATGCTGGGGATCGTGGATGACTCCGCGCACCGAGCCGACGACGGCGGCGAAGGCGGCCAGGGTAAAGGCGGCGGCGAACAGCGGGATACGGAATAAACGCATGACGTCTCCGGGGGTCAAATCGTTAGGCGGCCGCAAGAGGCAGCCGGGCTTCGCTTGGCGGACAGCCGAGAGCCTGCCCTGAGCTTGCCGAAGGGGCGGCTGTCCCCACTTAAGGCGCAATCAAGATGCGAGATCGATCAGGCTAGGGAGACTTGCGGTGGGGCGCGGGTGGACTGCGACGCGGAACGTTCAGTGGCGGGAGCGCTTCTCTGCGGTTCGGCGATGCGACTGTCAACGACGGGCGCGCCGGCCGACGCCAATGATGTCTGGGGATGCGCGCACTGGGATGTGGTCACGGCGCGGCAGCAGTCGTGGTTGCAGCAGGCGGTACTGCTGACTGAGCGCTGGTCCGCTTCCGAGCTTGCGGTCCCGTGGCACTGGTGGACTGACTTGCGGAGACAGCAGGCATGTGGAGGCGCAGCCGTGGCCGCTAACGCCAGGGGAACAAGAGTTCCGACGAGCGCGAACGAGAGCAGGAATTTGGCGGTCCAACGGTGCATGGTCGCTGTGTGAATTTAGAACCCCAAGGTGGAGTCAGCATAGAACAGAATTCGCAATAGGCGCAAGGAGAGTTGGGAATCGTGCCGCCTCCCAAATCCCGACTTCTCGCAAAGGACGCGAGAAATGGGGCACCCGGAAGGCGAACAGGAGTGCCCGCCCCACAAAATTCCTCCCGCACCTCAGGCTTTGCCGTTGATTTTGGCCCACCACCAGCGGACGCCCACGAAGAGGAATCGCCAGTCGTGGAAGAATTCGGGCGGCTTGCCTTCAAAGGCGTGGCCGATGAATTGGAGGATCCATCCGATCACGAATAGTCCCAGCGCGTAGGGCCACAGGCGATGGAGGAAGAGGCTAGCTAGAAGAACGGCGACCGAAACCAGAATCGTAGGAATGCCGAGGGTGTGGCAGATGCGATTGATGGGGTGCTGGTGGCTGCTGGAGTATTGCGCGATCCACTGTGCGCTGGTGCGGTTGCCTAGCATGGCGTCGCAATGATACTACGGGTGGTCGTGGGGATGGGGCGTCAAAATCTGCACGTCAAAATCTGTACCCCAAGGTCCCTCCACTGCGCCGTCGCTTCGCTCCGGCTGCGGTCGGGATGACAGGGAAATGAGAATGTATCTTTGAAAATCCCACTCCGGTTGAGGCTTCGGCTGCCGCGTGGTAGCATCCTTAGTTTTGGCGGGCGGGGTTCATGGAATAGTCGGGCTGGCCCGAGGTTCCTGTCCTTTAAATCTCTTCATCAGCCGTTTCCTTCCCACGCCTGCCGGAGGAGCCCAACTTGAAAGTCTATTCGGGAGCAAACATAAGGAATGTCGCGATGGTGGGACATGGCCACGCGGGCAAAACCTCGCTCGTGTCGGCCATGCTGTACACGGCGGGCGCGACGCCGCGGCTGGGGCGGGTGGACGACGGATCGGCCACTACTGACTACGACGAGGAAGAAATCGGGCGGAAGATGTCGATCTCGACCGGAGCGGCGGTGGTGGAGTGGGGGACTTCCTCTGGAACGACCAAGATTAATATTCTCGATACGCCGGGGTTCAGCATGTTCGTCCACGAGGCCAAGATGGTGTTGCCCGTGGTGGACGCGGCGATTGTGGTGGTCGATGGCGTCGCTGGCGTGGAAGTCGTGACCCAGCGCGTGTGGAATTATTGCGAGGAGTACAAGACGCCGCGGCTGATCGTGGTGAACCGCATGGATCGCGACCGCGCCAATGCCGAGCGCGTACTGGAATCGCTGACCAACGCCTTTGGCCGCGACGTGATTCCGATTGAGCTGCCGATTGGCGCAGAAAAGAGTTTGACCGGCGTGGTCGATCTGGTGCGCATGAAGGCCTACACCTACGAGCTGGGCGGGAACGGCAAAGGGAAAGAGACGGAGATTCCCGACAACATGCGGGCGCAGGTGCAGGAATCGCACGAGATGCTGGTCGAACTGGTGGCCGAGGGGGACGACAAGTTGATGGAGAAATTCTTCGAGGCGGGGACGCTTGGAGAAGAGGATCTGATTCCGGCGCTGCACAACGCGATTCGCGAAGACAAGATTTTTCCGGTCATCTTCAGTTCCGGGCTAGGCAACATTGGCGCGGACCGCGTGATGGATTTTATTGTCGACTACACGCCCGCGCCGTCGGAGCACGAGTGGGTGCAGGGCGAAGCGGGCGGAAATGGCGACGCTCCCAAGCGGCATGAATCGGACGCGGAGCCGGTTTCTTTGTATGTGTTCCGGACGGTGTCGGATGCGTTTGCGGGACGGATTTCGTACTTCAAGGTTTTCTCCGGCGTGTTGAAGAACGATGCGGCTTTGCAAAACTTTGGCCGCGGCGGGCAGGAGAAGTTCGCGCACATTCAGGCCATGCAGGGAAAGACGGCGATACCGGTGCCCGAGCTGCATGCCGGCGACATTGGCGCGGTGGCGAAACTGAAAGACACGCTGACCGGCGACACGCTGGGCGACAAGGCGGCGCCCATCCAGTATCCGCGGGTGAAGCTGCCGGAGCCGGCGATTACGTTTGCCATTGAACCCAAGAGCCGCGCCGATGAAGACAAGCTAGGGCCGGGCATCCACAAGCTCATGGAGGAAGACGCGATGCTGCGTTTCTTCCGTGATCCCCAGACGAAAGAATTTCTCATTGCGGGCACGGGCCAGCAGCATATCGAAGTGATTGTTTCGAAGCTGAAGAAGCGCTATCACACCGAAGTTGTTCTGAAGGCGCCGAAAGTGCCTTACCGCGAGACGATTCGCGGCAAGGCCGACGTGCAGGGACGCCATAAGAAGCAGACGGGCGGGCACGGCCAGTACGGCGACTGCAAGATCCGGATGGAACCGCTGCCGCGCGGTGGCGAGTTCGAGTTTGTGAACGATATTTTTGGCGGCGCGATTCCGAAGAACTATATTCCGCCGGTGGAAAAAGGAATCCGCGATGCGGCGGCGCGCGGCTATCTCGCGGGATTTCCGGTGGTGGATTTCCGCGTCGTGCTCTATGACGGGTCTTATCACGATGTGGATTCGAACGATTTGTCGTTCCAGATGGCGGGCCGCATCGCGTTCAAGAAAGCGATGGAGATCGCCAAGCCTACGCTGCTCGAGCCCATCATGGCGGTTGAAATTACGGTACCTGACGATTTTGCGGGTTCGATCATGGGCGACCTCAACAGCCGGCGCGGCCGCATCCAGGGGATGGACAACAAGGGCGGTAACACGGTGGTGAAAGCCGAAGTGCCTATGTCGGAGATGCTGACTTATGGCGTGGAGCTGACGTCAATGACGCAGGGCCGGGGCAGCTTCAACATGGAAATGCATCACTATGATGTTGTGCCGGGGCAACTGCAGGAGAAGATTATTGAGAAGGCGAAGGCGGAGCGGGGTGAGGTGAAGGAGGAGGAGGAGTAGCGGCAGTTTTGAATATGGAAAAGTTGGAGTGACGAATCCCTCTCGGCATGTCTCTGCTGGTGAGTTTGGCCGCGAAGCGGAATAGT
>Ga0222749_10000246_pt1 | contig 34713 bp, 35 predicted proteins | sample IncBWH2Mmetat_FD_197234 | JGI IMG/M metagenome (GOLD analysis project Ga0222749, IMG submission 197234) | Metatranscriptome of lab incubated forest soil microbial communities from Barre Woods Harvard Forest LTER site, Petersham... | ecosystem: Environmental > Terrestrial > Soil > Temperate... | reverse complement strand
CGCAAAGGTCATCGGAGCGACGTTGAACACGACGGGTTCGTTCACAATGCGGGCCGAACGGGTGGGGAGCGAGACCCTGCTGGCCCAGATTGTGCGAATGGTTGGCGAGGCTCAGCGCAGCCGCGCGCCGATTCAGCGTATTGCCGATGTGACGGCTGCATATTTTGTGCCGACGGTGTTCGCGGCTGCATTGATCACTTTTGCCGTGTGGGCATGGGTTGGCCCGGCTCCACGCATGGCCCACGCCTTGATTGCGGCCGTTGCGGTGCTGATTATTGCATGTCCGTGCGCGCTGGGGCTGGCTACACCCATGTCAATCATGGTGGGCACAGGACGCGGCGCTTCTGCCGGCGTTCTGATCAAAAACGCCGAGGCCCTCGAGGCCATGGAGAAAATTGACACGCTGGTTGTGGATAAGACCGGAACACTGACTCAGGGCAGGCCAGAGCTGGTAAATATTGTGCCTTTGAATGGTTTTGCGGAAGACGAGGTGCTGGCTCTCGTGGCCAGCGCGGAGCGCAACAGCGAGCATCCATTAGGACAGGCTGTCGTACGTGCCGCCGAGAAGCGTGGTCTTGTTTTTTATCCGGCCACTGGGTTTCAATCCTTCACCGGAGCAGGAATTCAAGCAACAATTCAGGAAAAATCCTTAATTATTGGAAATGAAAGACTTTTTTCTCAATTGCATCTTGCCTTAAACGACGCTGGCAGGCAGGCTGAACAGATGCGCAGCGAGGGCCAGACGGTCGCGCTGGCCGCTATTGATGGAAGGCCGGCGGCATTGTTGGGAATTGCCGATCCTATGAAAGCAACGACTCCAGAGGCATTGCAGGCGCTACGGAAAGAGGGAATCCACGTAATTATGCTGACCGGGGATAACCGGATCACCGCAGAAGCCGTGGCCCGCAGGTTAGGATTAGAAGACTTTCGTGCCGAAGTTTCGCCACAGCAGAAGCTTGAGATCGTTAAGAAACTGCAGGCGGAAGGGAAGAAGGTTGCCATGGCCGGCGATGGCATTAATGATGCTCCAGCGCTGGCGCAGGCCGATGTGGGTATTGCCATGGGCACCGGAACGGACGTGGCCATGGAGAGCGGATCGATCACGTTAGTGAAGGGCGACTTACGCGGAATTTTGCGCGCTCGCCGGCTGAGCCAGGCCACGCTTCGCAATATCCGGCAAAATTTATTTTTTGCATTTGTTTATAACGCTCTGGGAATACCCATCGCTGCCGGTGTGCTGTATCCCTTCTTGGGAATCTTGCTCAATCCCATGATCGCTGCTGCAGCCATGAGCTTCAGCTCGGTGAGTGTGATTACCAACTCGCTGCGGCTGCGAAGGCTACAGCTGTGATTTACCGCTGAGACGCGGAGGTTCGTGGAGGTACCCTGAATCGTCAGGGCAGCTCATGGTTCAAAGGAGGGCAGCGTGCAGTTGTATCCATATCTGACATTCGACGGAGAGTGCGAAGCGGCCTTTAAGTTCTACGAGGAGTGTCTACGCGGCAGGACCATCTTCATGGTGACGTATGAGAATACTCCCATGGACCTGCAAGCGCCGCCTGATTGGCGAAAGAAGATCAGCCACGCCACGTTCGCTCTTGCCGAGTTCATGTTTTACGGCGCAGACGCGTTGCCTGGACACTATCAGAAACCGCAGGGCTTCGCGCTACAGCTCAATCTTAGTAATGCAGTGGAAGCCGAGCGCATCTTCAATGCCCTGGCAAAAAACGGAATGGTTCAAATGCCGCTGCAGGAAACATTTTGGGCGCTTCGTTTCGGCGTACTCGTTGACCAATTTGGAATCCAATGGCACATCAACTGCGAGAAGCCGGCCTGACCGCTCTGTGCATCCAGTAAAAGCGCAGTGTTTTCCGCAACCGGCTAGAGTTGCTTCAGGTATTCCATGATTTCAGGCTTGGTCCATTCGACGGGGCCAATGAATTTGCGGCGGATCACGCCTTGGGTATCAATAATGAAGGTCTCAGGATATCCATCGGTTTTGTACAGTTTTGTAGTTCCGTAGAGGGTGCTGGCGTTCGGTTCTTCCGGATTGCTGTTGGTAACTGGATCGCGGACCGTAAGCAGATTGACGTTGTACTGGCGCAGGAATCGGTGGTAGGTGTCCGGGTCCTGATCTACACTGACCGCGAGCACGTTGACCCGGTCTTTCAATTGCGACTGCATCGCGACCAGCGATGGCACCTCCTCAACGCACGGCGGACACCAGGTAGCCCAAAAGTTCAATACGATCACCTTACCGTGTAAATCATGCAAAGAAACGGTTCGGTCAGAATCCTTCACGGTAAAATCGGGCGCGCGCTTGCCCACCAGATTAGGTTCCGAGCCACGATCACAGCCACAGGCCAGCAGAAACGCAAGCAGCAGGCCCATCCAGCATGTCCTCTTCTTCAGCGTAACGTGCATAGTTCGTATAATAAAAGGTTCCACCATGATTGTACGTTGTGTTGTTGGTTTGGCAGTACGCAAGGTGACCGCGAAAATTTTATAGTCTTTCCGGCCCCTCGGACAATCTATTCCATGAGGGCCGGAACCAATGTTCCCGGAGCGATGAATGGTTTATTTGACGCGACGAACTGAATTCTCTGCCTCGCATTATTATCACAATCCGGAATTTTCTGCCGAAGAAAACCGCCGTATCTTCGGCAAGTGTAATAACCCTCATGGACACGGGCATAACTATACGCTGGAAGTTACCGTGAAGGGCGAGATTGATTCCAAGTCAGGTTTTGTTGTGGACCTGAAGCAGTTGAAAGACATAATGAACCGCGAGGTGATTGATGCGCTCGACCACCGGCATTTGAACAAAGAGGTCCCGGAGTTCGAGCATCAGGTCCCGACTTCGGAGAACCTGGCGGTAGCCATCTGGAAGCGATTGCAGCCCAAGTTGAGTGTTGCGCGGCTGCACCGGGTAAGGCTGTATGAAACCTCCGATTTGTTCGTAGATTTTTACGGAGAAGCATGAAAGCGCATCTGACACGGCGATACAGGTTTTCAGCCTCGCACCGGCTGCATAATGACGCTATGACAGCGGAAGAAAACTGGGCGACGTATGGCAAATGCAACAATCCGCACGGCCACGGACACAATTATGTTCTGGAGGTCACGGTCAGCGGACAGGTGGACCCGAGCACAGGCATGGTGTGCAATCTTGCTGACCTCGATGGCTTTGTAGAGCAGGAGATTGTAGAGCGCTACGGCTACATGAACCTCAACACACTGGATGAATTCCAGAAGCTGGTTCCTACAACCGAGAATCTGTGCCTGGAAATTTTTGGACGGCTACAGAAAGGATTTCGTCCCGCAAAGGTTGAGAAAATAAGGATTGAAGAGACCATGATGAACTCATTCGAATATGCCGGCGGCGGAGAATTGGCGCATTAATTATGGGGAAGTCTAGTGATGGGAAGGGAAGTATGAAGTCAAAAATAGAGCCGGTTTCGTTGACCGGAGCCAGCACCGAAGAGCTGTTGCGTGAGCTATTAATACGACTGGGCGAAGACCCAGAGCGTGAAGGACTGCTGCGCACGCCAGAGCGTATGGGACGAGCTTTGCAATATCTGACCAAAGGCTATCAGGAAGATCCGGAAGAGTTGCTCAAGGGGGCGATGTTCACCGTGGATTACGATGAGATGGTCATCGTCAAAGACGTGGAGATGTTCAGCCTGTGCGAGCACCACATACTGCCTTTCTTCGGAAAAGTGCATGTTGCCTACATTCCCAAGGGAAAAGTGATCGGGTTAAGCAAGATCCCGCGGCTGATTGATGCTTTCGCCCGTCGCCTGCAAGTGCAGGAGAGGCTGACCACGCAGATTGCCGAATGTATTCAGAACGCTATCAAGCCCGAAGGCGTAGGTGTTGTCATCGAGGCGCGCCATCTTTGCATGATGATGCGCGGAGTGGAAAAACAACACTCGTCAGCGGTGACTTCTTCCATGCTGGGCTCCTTCCGCGAGCAGCAGCAGACGCGTGATGAATTTCTCGCTCTGATCCGGCAGAAGAGCAGCAACGGGTTCTGACCTCACATGCCAGCTAAGAAAGCCCCTACGAAAAACTCACAGTCACTTCAGGGCAAGGTTGCTGTGATCACCGGCGCCAGCCGTGGCATCGGACTTGCAATCGCAGGGGTACTGGCCGAAGCCGGATGCAAGCTTTGTATCACGGCCCGCAACTACGGGCCCTTGCAGAAAGCTGCGCAAGAGCTTAAAGCACACAAGACGGAAGTCCTGGCAAAGACCTGCGATGTTGGCGATCCTGCATCTGTGGCTGATTTTTTTCACGCAGTCAAAAAGCAGTTTAAGAAAATTGACATCCTTATTAACAATGCCGGTCTGGCGCACCCGCTTGCTGATATAGAAAAACTGGAGTGGGAAGTATGGCAACAGGTCATCCAGGTCAACCTCTCCGGATTGTTTCTGGTCACCCATTCGGCGCTTCCGCTGCTGAATTCGAAGGGCACGATTGTGAATAATCTCTCGGTTGCCGCCAGGCAGGTTTTTAAAGGTTTTTCCGCCTATAATGCCTCCAAATTCGGCGCCCTGGGTTTCACCGAAACCCTGCGTGAAGAGGTGCGCGGACGCGGCATTCGAGTGCTGGCACTCATCCCCGGTGCTGTGGATACGGAGATCTGGCAGCAGTTCTGGCCCGAGGCGCCACGCGAGCGCATGGTTTCTCCCAAGGTTGTTGCCCAGGCGGTGCTGCATGCCATCACTGTGCCGGAGGGAACTTCGGTTTCTGAATTGGTGATTGGGCCAGTGGAAGGAACACTTTAGGAGGCTGAGGACGCATGATCCGTCGCTGTGATGACCGCGATTTTGAGCTGATTTGGGCCATCATCAACGATGGCGCGCAGGCTTATAAAGGGATTATCCCTGCAGATCGCTGGACAGAACCGTATATGTCCCGGGAGAAATTGCAGCATGAAATCGATGAAGGTGTTGTGTTCTGGGGCTACGAGGAGACCGGGACGCTAGCAGGCGTAATGGGCCTGCAACAGGTCCAGGACGTGACTCTCATTCGTCACGCCTATGTTCGGACCAGCAGCCAGAAGCGAGGGATTGGAGCACACTTGCTGTCTCATTTGCGGGAGCTGGCGAACGGTCCGGTATTGATCGGCACGTGGGCTGATGCGGTCTGGGCGATCGGCTTTTACGAAAGATACGGCTTTCAAATCGTTGGTCCCCAGGAGAAGGACCGGCTGCTCAAAAAGTATTGGACTATACCCGAACGCCAGATTGAAACGTCCGTAGTTCTGGCAGACGCGAAGTGGCGGGAGCTCAGCGGTGAGGCGTAACGCTTCCTTGACTCGTTCTAAAACAGCCTACGTCACTATTCGTAGGAAAACCGCTGCGGTCTGGCAGGGAAGAGTTTGATCAGGAGCAGGCCGGCGAGAAATCCTCCAACGTGGGCCCACACGGCCACCCCGCCCGTGTTTTGGTTGGAAGATGTAATCGTGCTGGCGGCTCCCGTGAGGAACTGCACCACGAACCAATAGCCCAGGATGATCCAGGCAGGCAGCCAGGTTAAAAACACGAAGAAAAACGGCACCAGAGTCAAGACACGCGCCGAAGGATACAGCAGGAAATACGCTCCCATAACACCGGCAATCGCGCCACTGGCGCCCACCGTGGGATTGGTGGAGTGCAAGTTAAAAACCGTGTGCACCAGATCGGCCAGGACTCCACAAGACAGATAGAATCCAAGATAGGGCAGATGTCCAAGGTGGTCTTCAACGTTATCGCCGAAGATCCACAGAAACCACATATTGAAGATGATGTGCCACCAGCCACCGTGCAAAAACATCGAGGTCAGAACGGGCAAGACGGCTTCGAGAAAGCCAACGTGGTGGTTTCCGCCGATCCAGGCGGTTATGTTCGCGGGCACAGCGCCAAATTGCGTAAGGAAGAGACCTTGCTGCTCGGGCGAAAGTGTCTGCTGAAAGAGAAAAATCAAAACATTGAGAGCGATCAGAAAGTAATTCACATACGGCGTGGTGTAGCGGGGAGCGTCATCGCGGATAGGGATCATTGGATCGGGAAATAACTATATAGAATACATAATGTAAGGTTGAGATTCAGAATATGGATGGAGTGTTGGTTCTCGATAAGCCGGGCGGGATCACGTCGCATGACGCGGTCAACCGCTTGCGCCGGATTACCGGCGAGCGTTCGATTGGCCACTTAGGCACGCTTGACCCTATGGCAACCGGAGTTTTGCCCATGCTGCTGGGACGCATGACACGGCTGGCACAATTTTATCTGCATTGTGAGAAGGAGTATGAAGGCGAAATTCGGCTGGGATTTGCCACTGATACCTACGATGCCACCGGAGAACCAACCGGATCTTCCAACCAGGTAAATTGCTCGGAAGTTCAGATACGGGAAGTCGCTGAGAGATTCGTGGGAGTGATTGAGCAGACGCCGCCGTCATACTCCGCCAAGAAAATCGCAGGCGTGCCTGCCTATAAGCTGGCCCGCAAAAAACAGACAGTCGAATTGAAGCCAGTGAAAGTCGAAATCAAACAATTTGAGATTGCCGGCGTACAAGGCGATCGCGTGGCGTTTCGCGCTCAAGTCGCCTCGGGAACTTACTTACGTTCCTTGGCCCATGATCTGGGTCAGCAACTGGGAGTCGGCGGTCATCTTGCCCGCCTTCGCAGAACCGCAGTGGGGGAGTTTAAGATAGAAGATGCCTGCAGATTAGAGGACTTAGAGTGTAAAGGAGAAGGATCAGCCCCATCTTTAATGTCCGATAACGAATATTATGTAAAATCTACAATGGATCAGTATTTGCGCCATCCTCGCACGCTGCTTCCGGGCTTTCCCAGTGTTACCGCGCCGCCTGAGGCCCTGCCCCGCCTGTTGAACGGTAACTCGGTAAATCTGCCTGAATTCTCTTCAGCCAAGTTGGTCAAAGTGTTTCGCAACCAGACTGAGCTGGTTGCCATCGTCCAACGAGTTGCGGGTTCGCTGTTCCAGCCTAAGGTCGTATTGGGATCTGCACAGGAGCAGCCAGTCGAAATGGTTCAGCCCCGATAAGCTACGCGACTGGGCTTAGCAGGTCTTTAAGCTCGCGTTCAAAGCTTTTTAGCTTTTCCAGTAGCTCGGGGGTGGCTTCAACAATTTCCCGTTTGGCCTGAAAGACCTTGCGACCATCTTTTTCCACTAAAACTCCCATGACTTCGCCCATGCGCCGTCCCGGCGAACCAATCATGCTCAAACCATTTGGAGTAGCCTCAAACAAGGCGATGCATTGATCGCGGACTACACCCAAGGCCTGAGGATAGCGGTCGAACTGTTCGATGTCGAAGCCTGCCTGGTAAATGCGGGCAAGTTGTTCAGCGGGATCAGGCATAGACTAGGATTCTAGCAAGGCGGACAGGAAAAATTCCTGGCCTGATGGAGCAAATTCGGGAAAGCGCCGTAGTTCTCAAGCATGGCAAAACGTCCGCTGACGAGCGTAACGGGGCACGGCGAGCTCGTTTCAGCGCGGACTTGTTACCTTCTCCCATACGACAACGTACTGAGCCTCCGTGCCAGTTGTTGGGTCAATAGCACGGGCTGTGATGGTTAGGGTGCTCCCATTCAACTCATAAAATCGGACTTGATCGGTACCATTCCAGACTTCGTTCCAAGAAATATCGACGTGGTGGGTGACCTTGCCGGCCTCTACCGAGTAAGTGCCCGCATACGCGAACATTGTCTTGTGGAGCGCTACTTGCTCTTCGTCTGTCAGAGCGAGGTCGAGTGGCACTATGCGTCCGCTCGAGGTTCCGATCGCATGCATCCGCCCGTCCGCAGAGTAACTAAGGTACCCAATCGGATGCTCGCCGTACGGAGTTGACCTCTCACCCGTGCCTGTGGTCATTACATGTGACTTCAATTTCCATGTGCCCAGCAATGGGTTCCCGCTCGCGAGCCCGGCAGTGGATCCAGTGACGGCTTTCATATTAGCCTCCGTTTCGCTTTGATTGCACCGGATCGGCGGCGTGCCACTGCCCAAGAGGATGCGGAGTCCGATTCGTAGCGTGACGCTAGAAGCTGGCAGCTAGGAGTTTTACCTACATCTTATAGCGGCCGAGGTCTTCGTCGTTGAGCGACTCCAGCCACTTGCGCAGCTCATCGGAGCTGACACGCTCATTGATGGAGCTGGCGAGCTTGGAAGATTTCAGGACTTCGTCTTCCACGTAGATCGGGCAATCGAGGCGCAGGGCGAGGGCCAGCGCATCTGAGGGGCGTGAGTCTATGCTGATGACGTGACCGTCGCGTTCCATCCAGATGACAGCGTAGAAAGTATCGTCACGCAGTTCACTCACGACGACTTTGTGGACGTGGGTGTTGAGCCCGGTGAGCACGTTCTTGATCAGGTCATGTGTCATCGGACGCGGGGTTGTGACCTTCTCGATCTCCAGGGCAATGGCGTTGGCCTCGTAGACACCGACCCAGATCGGCAATACGGTATCGCCGCCTACGTCCTTGAGGACCACAATAGGCATATTGGTCACCGGATCCATCATCAATCCACGAATTTTCATTTCAACTTCCATTGTTATTCTCCCCGAATCCTTCAAGCTATCATTTCGCCTACCAGGCTATTGGGAAAACTTCCCGTTACTCTAATTAAATGATAAGAACCAACCTCTGGCGACGTCTCGGCGGCAGCGGTAAAATTCAGTGTTTTGTTCTGCGAAGTGCGCCCGATCCACTGATGGCGGGCCTCGTTCTTCCCTTCTACCATTACTTCAAGAACACTTCCTATCTGCTTGCTGTAATTGATTCTTTGAATCTCGCGCTGGCGGTCCATAAGTATCGCAAGCCGCTTTGCTTTCTCCTCGTCCACAATGCTGTCAATCATGCTGATCGCGGGAGTGTGAGGGCGCGGCGAATATTTGAAAGCAAAAACGCCGTCGTATTGCACTTCATCGAGCAATGTGATGGTTTGCTCAAAATCGGAGTTGGTTTCGCCGGGGAAACCAACAATGACGTCCGTCGTAAGACTGATGGGACGCTTGGCTTCTTTGATCCAGCCGATGCGCTCCAGGTATTCTTCGCGGGTATACAGGCGCATCATGGCTTTGAGCGTGTTGGAAGAGCCGCTTTGCACCGGCAGATGCACGTGATCGCAGAGTGTGGGAACAGAATCAATCGCTTCTACGATGTCGCGGGTGAAATCGCGGGGATGCGAAGTGGTAAAGCGCACGCGGCGAATGCCTGTGACCTGCCCGACTGCGGCCAGCAAATCAGCAAACGACTTTTTGCCACTGGGGTCGAGGTACGAATTTACAGTTTGCCCGAGAAGCTGGATATCGGTGTAGCCGGCATCAGCCATCTTCTGGGCCTCGGCCAGCACGGAATCTGATGTGCGGCTGCGCTCCTTGCCGCGGGTATAAGGAACGATGCAGTAAGAGCAGAACTTGTCGCATCCTTCAATAATGGTGATGTATCCGCGATGCGGATTGCTGCGCGCAGTGAACTCGGTCTCAAAGGTTTCATCGGTCTGGCGGTCATCCAGGCCGGTGACGCGTGAGTTCCCTGCTTCAAGCTGCACCAGCATTTGAGGAAGATTGCGATACGAAGCTGATCCGGCGACGAGTGAAACATAAGGAGCGCGCTCGAAAATCTTCTCGCCTTCCTGCTGCGCCACGCATCCTAGCACGCCAAAGCGCTTGCCTTGTTTATGGAATTTCTTGAAATCGTTCAGGCGATTGAAGACCTTTTGTTCGGCCTTGTCGCGGATGGAGCAGGTGTTGTAGAGGACCAATCCGGCCTCTTCCACACTTTCCACTTGGCGGTAACCTTGTGCGACAAGTGTGCCGATGACCTTCTCCGAGTCATGGACGTTCATTTGGCAGCCAAAGGTCTCGATAAAGAACGTCTTTTCGAGCGATTGCGGCATGGTTGATGAGTTCAGTATAGCGCAATCAGACCGAGTGTTTGCCCAATATCGAAGCACCTACAGTTAAAATACGCGAAATCATGTCCTTAGCTTTTGTAAAAATTATGTCTTGTGCTTGACACGTCTGCTCATGGCTGGCACTTTGCAGGGTGAATTGATCTAATTCGAGAAAGAATCTGTGGCGGTTTTCTCGTCGTGGTAAATCTGGAAAAGTTCCACCAGGCCGACTCGCTTAAGCGACTGCAGAGCATATTCGGAAGGATTCACTAACTTGGCGTTGCCACCGCGTTGCTTGACTGCGGTAAGCGTGCGCACCAGGACTCCGATGCCGCTGGAGTCGAGCAACTTGACGTCGCTGAGGTCGAAGACGATACGCGAGTTACCCGAGCCCAGGGTCTGGGTGACGGTCCTGCGAAGGTTATCCACGGCATCGCCCACCATGAGGTCGCCGCGCATGCTGATGACCTGCACGTTCCGGTTTGCGTCTTTGCGGACTTGTATTTCCATGTTGACTCCGCCCACAATGGAGACCTCAGGACTCTCAGCAGATTATAGGCAAAATCGTTGTCTTGTGAAAGGGCGACGATTTGTGATTTCCACTACCGAAAGTACTTACCGCAATATGAAATTTTCGAACAACAAACCTCGAGTGGCTTCCGAACAGGAGATGTGGAATGCAAAATACCAGGCAGGCTCGCATACATCGTTGAAGCCCGATCCATTTTTGCTGCAAGCAGATAAGGATTATGTGCAGCCGCTGTTGCCGGCACGGGGCGATGTGCTGGATCTAGCCGGCGGCGTGGGCCGCCATTCCTTGTTTTACGCTAAGCGAGGCTGGAAGGCGACGCTCATTGACGTCTCAGACCTAGGGACCGCTTTGGCGCAGAAGAATGCCCGCCGCAGAAAATTGAAAATCGAAACCATTACGGCTGATCTGAACCACTATAATCTGCGACAGTTGCCGCAGCGGTTTGATCTAATCCTTGGGTTTTTCTATTTGCAGAGAAACCACTTCCCTGCTCTGGTTGATGTGCTCAAACCCGCCGGTTTGCTGATCTATAAAACCTATCTGCTAGGCACGGTGAAGGGGCCGACGCATCCTTTGCATCTGCTCGAGCCAAACGAACTCTTGCGCGATTTCCCTGGATTAAGGGTGCTGCACTACCGGGAAACCGTGGGAGAAAGCCGCACGGCGGAGTTTGTGGGCAAAAAGGAGTAAAGAATATTCCTGGTTGTTCGTCGCGATTCCCTGCTGTTGTATCCTTTATATTCCTAACTCAGGAGGTTTCTTATGTCGTCTACTGCAATGGACATCAACGCACTCAAAGACCGTATGCGTGACACCTGGATGGCCGGGGATTTCGGCATCATCGCCACCTACATCGTTGCTGCCGCGAATGATTTCATTGGCCGCCTGAATATCGCGTCAGCCAGCCGCGTGCTTGATGTGGCCTGCGGTACCGGCAACACGGCCATTCCGGCAGCCCGCGCCGGAGCGGTGGTTACGGGAGTGGATATCGCTTCGAACCTGATCGAGCAGGCGCGCGCTCGAGCAGCGAAAGAAGGCGTAAAAGCCACGTTCGAAGAAGGCGATGCCGAGCAATTGAAATTTGCCGACGGCTCTTTTGACGCGGTGGTGACCATGTTCGGCGCCATGTTTGCGCCACGCCCCGAGCGCGTGGTCGCCGAGTTCCTGCGCGTGTGCCGGCCGGGAGGGATGATTGCCATGGCAAACTGGACGCCGGATGGATTTGTCGGCGAAAACTTCCGTGCCCAGGCCGCTCATGTTCCTCCTCCTCAGGGCGTTCCCAGGCCAGTGCTTTGGGGAGACGAAGCGACCGTGCGTGAGCGCTTCGGCAAAGGTGTGAGCAAAATCACATGCTCCCGCCAGATGTGCATCTTCAAATTTCCCTTTCCACCCCGCGAGGTGGTGCAGCTCTTCCGCCGGTACTTTGGCCCAACGCAGGTTGCATTCTCCACCCTCGATGCCGGCAAGCAAGCGGCGCTGGCTGCCGATCTCGAAGCCGTGTGGAACAAGCACAATCAGGTGAAAGACGGCACGACTCTGGTCGAGGGAGAGTATCTCGAGGTAAAAGCCATCCGGGCGTAGAGAAGCAAGGCTTAACCGCAGAGGACGCAAAGGAACGCAGAGGCGCACAAATATTCTGCGAGAAGAACTAGGGGATGTTGCCCTAGAATTCCTTCAATTGCTGGCAATATCCCTTGAAGTTGCGGGTAGTTTCAGTCATCGAGTCGCCGCCGAATTTTTCTAAGGCGCTGCGGGCCAGGGTGAGTGCGACCATGGCTTCGCCTGCGACTCCGGCGGCGGGGACAACGCACACATCCGAGCGCTCATAGGCCGCCTTGACGGCCTCGCGGGTTTTAAAGTCTACCGATTCCAGCGGACGCCGCAAGGTGGAAATGGGCTTCAGGTAACCACGCACGATGATGTCCTGTCCGTTGGAGATGCCGCCTTCGATGCCACCGGCGTGGTTTGATTTTCGCGTGAAGCCGGTGAAAGGAAGGTTGTTCCCTTTTTGGTAACCGATCTCATCGTGCACTTGGGAGCCAAAGGAAAGCGCGGAGGCCACGCCGGTTCCGATCTCCACGGCCTTGACCGCCTGTAATGACATCACAGCGGCTGCGAGGTGGGTATCGAGACGCTCATCCCAGTTGGCGTAGGTGCCAAGGCCGGGAGGCACGTTGTGTGCGACAACTTCAAAAACGCCGCCGATAGAGTCGCCGGTCTTGAGGGCGCGGTCTACTTCGGCCTTCATGCGCTGCTCGGTCTCTTCGTCTACGCAGTTGAGCAGAACTTCTTCGCGGCCATGAAGGGCCTGGAGTCGCTCCCAGGGGATTTCGTCCAGGTTCAAGCGGGCGCTGCCCACGGCGACCACGTGGCTTAGAACTTCAATGCCTAATTCCCGCAGGAAGAGCTTGGCCAGAGCGCCAACGGCAACACGGGCGGCTGACTCGCGGGCCGAGGCGCGTTCGAGGATGTAGCGTGCTTCGGGAAAGTTGTACTTGAGGGCGCCCGCGAGATCGGCGTGTCCGGGACGAGGCGACTTTACTTCCTTGTGTTTCTCCGGATCGCCCGCGGCAACCGGCAGCGACTCCTGCCAGTTCTGCCAGTCCTTATTGGCCAGCGTAAGCGCAATGGGCGAGCCGATGGTCTGACCGTGGCGCACGCCAGAGAGGATGTGGGCGGTGTCGCGCTCAATGCGCATGCGTCCGCCGCGTCCGTAGCCTTGTTGACGACGCCATAACTCGCGGTTGACGAATTCCTCGTCAACCTTCAATCCGGCGGGCATGCCGGAGAGCAACGCAACCAGAGCCTCGCCGTGAGACTCACCTGAGGTAGAGAATCGAAGCATAAACCTATAGGTTACAGCAAAAAGTAGATTTGTTGATATCCGTAGAAGCTGGAGATACATGTGCCACTTTTCGATAAGCTGACTGTACACCACCGGCTAGTGCGACCATTGGGCAGGAAGCCCCTAGCTTTCACTTTCCGGTCGCACGCCATCAGCCGCGCGTTACGGCAAAGATCTGGAACTGGCCTGGAATATCGCGCGAAATTAGGATCTGGTAGGCACCTTCTGGAACTTCATCCTCCAGAGGAATGTTCCTGGCAAGGCTGTTCAAGACCGCAGACGGCTCAACATCCCAAAAGACTACATAAGAACAAGGATCGCCCTGCCTCACTTTCATGAGCGCAAGCTCGAATTGTGCCACGGATGCGATCAGGCGATCACGATGACCAGTCAGCGCTTCCAGGAAAGCTGGCGCCTGTGTCTCTCTGAAAGGAGAAATGTTGTTTTGCGTGATGAAAGAACTGAGGGTCTCTTCCAGAAGATTGCGCCGTCGTAGCAGGGTAACGGTGAGTACACAGGTGCGCTCAAGGACATAGATTCGCCATAGCAAGATGTTCCTTCGTCCCTCTTCCAGGTCCTTCGAGTGCGCGACCCTGTGGATATAGGGGTCATCGTCCGCACATACCTGATAGCTGGCCCTGAACAGGCCCAGGAGTTTCCGTTGGTGGGCTGCAAGATCCATAGCTCAATTCCTAAAGGCCGCACGGAGCCGACCCAACTCCTCTGCAATCGCATTGTGGCCTAGACCTGGTACCGCCTCAGGCATGAACTCATAGACCACAACCTGGGCATTTCGCGCTGACTGCTGGACGACTTGTCGTGCCAGTTCGACGGTGGAGCTGCGGGTGAGTTGAGAGTGTACGTCCAACAGAAAGCCGTTGTGTTCTACTCCGCAGGCAACATGCAGTTCGCGAACATTCGCAGGCTGAAGTTCGCTGAGGAAGGCAGGGATATCGAACCCATGGTTGTGCGCATCGCATTCCAGGTTGTACACATCAAGAATCAAGCCGCAACCGGTTCTATTCGTGAGCGCGTTGAGGAAACCAGCATCGGAATAGTCACTCGGGAAATCAGGGATGACGTGAACAATGTTCTCTAACAGAAAGGGAAGCCTGTAACGTTCTTGAATCGCACTTACCCTTTCGCACACCATATCGAGCGCCTCATTAGTCTTCGGCATGGCAAGCATAATACCTAGGTGCTCCCCATCGACCTTGGTATAAGCGAGATGCTCGCTATGCCAAGCCACATCGACCTGCTCAAGAAAGTCGTCCAGAAGACGCAAGTAGGTGGGAGACCATCCTTCATGCGAACCGATAGATAAACTAACGCCATGCACAATAATCTGCGCTGCTTTGCCTATATTCTTGAGTTCCGACATAATCTCGTTGCTGAGGGAGATCTCATGATCATTTACCTCGGATATCGTCTCCAGCGTCACCTCGATATAGTCGACAAGGGGAAGCATGCGTTCAAGAAGGGCGGGATCGCGCCCCTCATATGTGGCGCCGATGGCCACGGATGTATTCGCTTGCGTGAGATAGTTGATACGAGCAGCCATCGGAGTACTGTTCCCCTTGTCTCCTATTTTGGTATGAAGCAAACCACCGATTTACCGGGTCAGGATGCCCCCCTGTATGTGGGGGACTTTGTTCAATTCAGCCAGTGGAGTCAGTTCGGGATCTCCGCGCAAGAAGCTGATATCGAATCCCGTCAGGCCGCAATTGCAGCCACCCTTTACGACGTGGCGGATGGCGTGATCGAGCGCGGCATGAAGGTCCTCCAATGTGACCTTCCCCTCCGCGACAACAATCTGTAGATGGTTGTTTTTGATTTCGTGCTGCATTGATTTCTCCTTTCTGGTATAGGTAGTGAGAACTAGTTGCAAATCGTTTCGCCTGGGCGCGAAAACTAGTCCCGTGATAGGAGTTCCAGTTTTGTCGAGGAGCGTCTTTTTTACGGAACTATTCCCATGCCTGGAGTATAGTGGGGGTGTTAAGTGTTCCCCATGAGGAGGTACTCATGCAGCTCCACCGGATAATCTCTCTGATCGGGATCGCCTGTGTTGCATGGGCTCTTGTGGCGGAAGCCCAGAAGAAGCCAACTACTTCATCCCAGAACACGGCTGGTCAGGTCCAGGTTGCACCGCAGAAAAAGGCGGTTACGCCGGCTCAGACCAGAGTTCCCCTGCCAGGCCAACTCCAACCGGCATCGGATGAACAGAACAAAGCAGTCGTGCGGCGGGTATTCGATGACCTCTTCACTCGCGGGCGCTATGAGTTCATCAATGATATCTATACCAAGGACTGTGCCGTCCACTTCCGCGGCCGGAACAACCGACTGGAAGAGGCGGTGGCGGAAGGTAAAGGATGGAGGTCGGCGGCTCCCGATCTCGTGATGAAGGTCGACAACATGATGGTGCAGCGCGACTTCGTGATGGTTAACTGGACTGCACTGGGAACGAACACGGGCAAAGGCAATGGAGTTCCAGCCTCAGGGAAGCGCATCCTGATCCATGGCAATAGCAAATTCCGGCTTGTCAATGGGAAGATTGCCGAGGTGTGGAACGAGTACGACCGGGACGAGATTTTTCGCCAAGTCGGGGTGTCCCCAAAACTAGGCCACCTCTATGACATGAGCCAGGACTACTGGTCGGCCTTGAATCGAATTGTTTCCGATACCGGTTTGGCGGTGCTTCAGTTCAGTCTTATAAAGTTGTAAGGTATTGGGTCCAATCCCCTGTCCACACACCTGAAAGATGACCATCCTTCAGTGTCTCAGTCGCCTACGCTGCTTGAAGTGTGGACCTCTATTCAATGAACTCTGCTGGAATTCTCTTGAATCACCAATGCTGGTTTGCGCATGTCCCTGTACGACCCCTTCAACAGAACGAATTGAACGAAACGCACTAGCGAGTAGCGTGAGATGGCCAGAATAGCGCTCATCGCCCAAAAGGATAATCGCTGGGCAAACAGCATCTTGCAGATTCTCAGCCAGGCAAGAACCACCCATGAATGCTACTTTGCCGAGCTCGGTAGCTTTTGCAATAGTGCAGATGAAAGCGATCCGGAGGCGAGTTACGTCTACATTCCTTCTTTAATTGATCGGGAGGGAATAATTCCTGATTTATCCGAAGCTGAACGGGTATTTCAGCGATCTGCCAGGCTCCGGCCAAGGAAACTAGTCCTGCTTTCCAGTGCCCTGATTTATGGAACGGGCCCCTGGAGACTGGGCCTGGTCAGCGAGGATTACACCGCTGGAAATTATCGCGGAGACCAAATTTGTAGTCGCTGGAAGTCGCTTGAGGCGACGGCCGGTCAATGTTTGAATTTGAAGGGGAATGTACCACTCATAATCCTGCGTCCCACAACCGTGCTGCCCTCACCGGCTTTGCTCAGCCGGCGACTGATGCGGCGGTTCACATTTACTTTGCCTGGGCACGATCCCACATTGCAGCTTCTCAGTCTCTGCGACCTGGCAGAGGCCCTGCTCTGCGCCCTTGAGCAGGATAAACCAGGCGTATTTAATGTCGCTCCGGATGGTGTAGTTCCACTGCATGCTGCCGTTCGGATCGCCCACGGTTACAGCGTTGCGCTTCCGCGCACCTTGCAGCGCCTGTTCAGACGCTCGGATGCTCTCGACTACCTGCGCTATCCGTGGACGGTTTCAAATAAAAAAATTAAGGAAGAGCTGGGCTTTGCTCCCCGCAAATCAAGTATTGCCACTGTCTTTGAAATGGAAGCGGAAACGGAAATTGACTGCCGGAAGAGAGGCCCTTCCCTACCCTCGCCCGAGCCCACGTTTGACGACTTTGGAATGGATAAGAACCTTATTCAGTCTTACGGCAAGACCCTGTTCAAGTTTCTGTGCGATTACTACTGGCGCATCGAAGTCAAAGGACTCGAGTATGTTCCTCGCGAGGGGCCAGCAATTCTGGTCGGCATGCATCGTGGTTTTATGCCTTGGGATGGTGTCATGGTCCTGCACCAGTTGGTCCAAAAGGCAGGGAGATTTCCCCGCTTTCTCACTCATCCTGGATTGCTGAAGTTCCCATTTATTTCCAGCTTCGTAACCAAGCTCGGGGGAGTGATTGCCTGCCAGGAAAGCGCCGACCGGGTGCTTGAAAGCGGCGAGCTACTGGGTGTGTTCCCAGAGGGCGTTCGGGGCGCGTTCACACCGTATCGCGAGGCTTATAGGCTGAAGTCGTTTGGGCGCGATGCTTTTGTAAAAATCGCCCTGCGTCACCGCGTCCGGATTGTTCCTTTTGTTACCGTTGGCAGCGCTGAAATATTTCCAATATTCGCAACCATAAAATCCCGCCGATGGACCCGCTATTCGGATTGGCCCTGTCTGCCGCTTTCCACTTTCCCTATTTTGCCAGTGCCGCTGCCTTCAAAGTGGCACATGCAATTCTTGCCTGCCATTCACCTGGGAGAACAATACCCGCGAGAAGCGGCTCAGGATGCTTCGGTGATCAAAGCAATAAGCCTGGAAGTTCGAAACAGGATGCAACAAGCGGTAGATGAAATGATCCGCAAGCGCCGATCAGTGTTCTTTGGTTCAATCTTCGAGCCCGAGGAAGAAGCAGGAACCAGGTGATCTTCGCGCCAAGGAGTTGCTTGCGTTAAGCAACCGGCAATGGTAAAAGTGCACCCGAATGCAAGGAGCAATTTTTTGTGTGCTCCGGCGGAATGAGGAGCGGGTTCAATGCAAAAGATTCAGAGATTGGCGTGTCTGCTGTTGGCGCTTCTGCTGATAAGAGCGCCCATAGTTGCGCAATCGGCTGCCACCGCTGATTTGCACGGCACAGTGAAGGACTCCAGCGGAGCGATCATCCAGAGTGCGACTGTGACCGTACGCGACGAGTCGAGAAATTTTGAGCGCACCGTCCAGACCAACCAAGCTGGATACTTTACCTTTCTCTCATTACCTCCAGGCCGCTACACGGTGACCGTAAGAGCCAAGAGCTTTTCCCCGACGGTGGCTAAAGACGTCCTGGTCACCGTGGGCCAGGTTGCTGACTATCCTGTCACCATGAAAGTGGCGGCGGATGTGGAAATCACGGTTCGTGGCGAGCCGTTGTTGATTGAAACCTCCAAGACATCCACCAGCAGCACCATCGGCCAAGAGCGCATTGAAAACCTGCCCACTAACGGCCGCAACTATATAAACTTCTCCCTGACGAATTCCCAGGTTCAGCGTGATGCAGCGCCCAGTCTTGGCGGCGCGCCTACCTCGGGATTGAACTTTGGCGGCCAGCGGGCGCGCTCCAATGAGGTCAACGTTGACGCCATGGACGCCGTGGATAATTCAGTGAACGGCATCCGCTCGACCTTGTCGCAGGAGGGCGTGCAGGAATTCCAGATCATCACCAACGGCTATGAAGCCGAATACGGACGCGCCACCGGCGGGGTGGTCAACATCATCACCAAGTCCGGCACCAACAGTTTTCACGGCAGCGTTTTCGGCTACCTGCGCAACCGCAACTTCCAGGCGCAAAACCCTTTCACGAACACGCCCAATCCGGCTTACACACGTGTGCAGGCCGGGGTCGCCTACGGCGGCGCGCTGAAGAAGAACCGCACCTTCTACTTCTTCTCTTTTGAGATGGCGCGCCGGCAAGAGACCGGGTTTTCAACCATCGGGAGCGACCGCTTCGGTCTGGTTCCCTTGCCCAATGCGGCAACTTTCGGGCTTCCGGCAACCGCGCTGGTGACGCCTGCCCAGGCAAGCTTCCTTGCCACGGCGCCGGTTTCACCTTTGACTGTGGCTTATGCCCAGTTGGCGGCAGGCGGTTCTGCAGTTGCATTAGCTGGTGCGCCCGGTGCGCCGGGACCGTTAGGAGCTTTCCCTACCACCGGAGCGCCACTGCCGGCCTCCTATCACAATCTCTTAAGTCAGGTTGGGAACTATCCGGTATCTGAAGCCACAGACATTTACTCGCTCCGGTTCGACCACAAGTTTTCCAGCAGAAATCAGGTGATGCTTCGTTTTGGCCTGAGTCCCAGTGACATGACCGGGATTCAAGTGAACGCGCAGAACCAGGACTTCGGCCAGAACGCCTTTTCCCGCACTTCCACGCAGAACTATCACGACAGCAGCGCCGGGGTGCAAGACACCTGGATCCTGAGCGACAACAGGACCAACGAAGCCAGATACCAGTACTCCCGCCGCGGGCTGCTCTACAATTTTTCCAGGGCTCCGGGAGGCAGCGACGTAGCCGTCAATATCCCCGGATTCGCCTTCTTTGGCCGCGAGCCGTTTTCGTTCGTAAAGCGGGTGGAGCAGCGCAACCAGGTGAGCGACACCTTCTCCTGGATAAAGGGCCGGCACAGCATCAAATTTGGCGCTGATGTGAACGCCCTGGCGATCAATGCCGATTTCACCGTGAACTTCGGCGGCCAATATAACTTCGGTGAGCTGCCGGCGGGCTCGCTGAACTCCAATTTTGCGGCTGCGGGCGCACCGAACTTCTCTGCTGTCCAGACCTACGGCCTTGGCCTCCCTCAGGTTTTCATCCAGGGCGTTGGCAACCCGCATGATTCGTTCAAAATGACAGCGATGGGTTTCTTCGCCCAGGACTCATGGCGGATTCGCAACAATCTGACACTGAATTATGGCGTGCGTTATGACTACGAAATCACCCCGCAATTCAACGCCGCCAACCAGCTTTCGCAGGCCGCGCAGGATGCGCTGGGCATAACCCAGGGTATCCCCAGAGATAGCAACAACCTCGCTCCCCGCATCGGTCTCGCCTGGGACCCCGGGGACGATGGCAAGACCGTGGTCCGCGCCTCTTATGGAATCTTTTACGATCACCCGCCGTTAGGGCTGGCCTTTATTTCCGACGTAGCTGATGGCAGCCAGGCGCCCCAGTTCGTACTTTTTGGCGGCGCTCCCTGCAATCCGGCGCAACCAGGTTCGCCTTTCAACTTGAACGCGACGAACGCCTTCCAAGGCTTGCTTGGTTTGACTACCAGCCCGAGCACAGGTTGCTTACCGCCGGGGCTGGCTTCAGCATTTGGATTTATCGGTTCGCAGCAACGCTTTAACCCTACACCGAATGCTCCGTCGCTGCTTAACAATCAGGCTTACCTCACCGCCGGCCCGGGCGGCACGCCTGTACCGCTGATTTCGCAACCGTTCGGGTTCCCAAATGGGAAAAACTTTCAGTACGGATACGCGGAACAATCAGGACTTTCGATTGAACACGACCTCGGAAACGATTTCGCCGTCAGTGCGGCTTACAACTACACCGGCGGACATCACCTGAACCGGCCCATCAATGCAAACCCTACAAATCCCAAGGCCCTCATTGAGAACTGGGAGCGGTTCAACTCGTGGGCCATTGCCAATGCTCAGCCAACGACTCCCAATCCTCTGCTTGCTGGAACCGGGGCCGTTCCCTGTGGAGCAGGTTCTGCGGGTGCGTGGGTCAACCCCGCGCTTCTCAGCTTTTTTCGTCGCTCTGGACTGAACCCGTCGCTGACCTCGGTCCTCGCCCCTTGCCTGCCCGTTGCCAATCTCATCGCGCAGCAGTACCACCTTGGACTGGGCGTTTCCGTGCCCTTCAGCGACATGATCGCCAACTATTCCAATGGCAGTTCCGTCTATCACGGCCTCACGTTGAACCTGCGCAAGCGTATGAAGAACCACTACGAGTTCCTGGCTTCGTATACCTGGTCGCATGTCATTGATGACTCCACCGACCTCCAATTCCTGCTTTCACCGCAGGACGACCTTCGTCCTGATCAGGAGCGATCAACCTCCGCCTTCGATCAGCGCCACCGGTTTGTTTTCAGCGGCATATATCAGAGCGAAAAAGCAGGCGACGGCTTCTGGGGCAAAGTGTTCAGCGACTGGACTCTGGCTCCGATCCTCGAGTTCAGCTCCGGACGGCCGTTCAACATTGTCACTGCCACGGACCAGAACTTTAACTTCAGTACCTCCACCGACCGCCCCAACGCTGTCGCCCCAAGTACGCCGGCCAACGCTTGCGGTTTCCCAACCGTACCCTCGAAAGTATCTCCGACTGGGGCCTTCCAGATCCCGTGCTTTGTTGACTCCAATCCTCTGGACGGCAGCTTCACCGGCTCTCTGGACGGCAATCTGAGCCGCAATGCCGGAACCCGGCCTATGACCATATTCACGGATATGCGTATCGCCCGTTCCATCAGCGTCACGGAACGCATCAGGCTCGAAGGCATGGTGGATATGTTTAACTTCGTCAACCGCTTCAACGTGGCCGACATGAACTCGCTCTACACCGAAGCCGGAAAGCCGACGGCCTCTTTCGATCCACGCCAGTTCCAATTTGGCGTCAGGCTGAGCTGGTAGCAACGGTTGCTTTGTATCAGGGCACGAGTTTACTAGTGCCGATAAGTAAGCTAATGGATTGGGCTTCAGCCCCTGCGGTCCTTGCGCTGTCCAACCCAAATCTAAAAGAGCTGTCTTCGGATTAGCTTAGACTGTGGGATTCTGAAAGTGATATCACTGTGATATCAAACCCTTAACTTCTTAAGAACCATCGGCCATAATTGTGCTGAACGCGTGTTTTGAACGGGTGAGCCAAATGCGAGCGCCGGATGCGCGCGAGCAGTTGGCGAGGGGGCAGCGGTTTACCGCGGAGTCCTTAAATAAAAGCCGCATTCAAGAATGCGGGGGCTTTCGAGTCTGCGTGGGAACTCAATTTTGTGGGTACCTGAAGGACGAACAACCCCGAAGGGGTGGCGTATTATAGCCCAGCGCTTCCAGCGCTGGGTATCGTAGGAAACGATTAGTAGTCCCGTTAGGGACGACGCTATACCTTCGTGTTCTCACACAGACTCTTTTGCCCTATCCGGTCTTTGAAAATTCATTTGCCTGTAGATCGAAGCCACAGCGGAATGCTGCTTTTTCCTGAGTACTGCCACTTGCTCAGCAAGTACCCGCCCCGGCATCAACTTTAGCCGCTAGATATGCGGTGATCAGCGCTGTTTTTAGGGCTCCAACCACTAGCTGCAAGTACCCCCTCCCCACTTCCTGGCCGGGCCCAGCGGTGTAAAATGATCGGCATTTCTCAGAGCAGCTTTGCTTCCTTTCGCTTACCTGAGACGTAATCGAAGCGAGAAACACTCTCGAAGCTAGAAGCACTATCAAAGCAAGAAACACTCAGGAGCCGGTTATGAAACGCTGTGCACTGTTGGTTTGCCTGCTTGCGCTGTCCGCACTCGTTGTGGGCCAGGATTCCACGCCCGATACCCAGATGGGTAACTACCTTTTTCACATGCCGAACGGCTGGAAGCCCGTGGAGAAAGGGGAGGCTACCTACATCATGTCCCCTTCGCAGCGTCCGGGTACCGCTACGTTCATCTTGCTGCAAGCGGGTGATCTCGATTCCGATCTCCAGAAGTCGTTTAATGAGTTCTGGACGGGGTTTCACAGCGTCTATCGAATCATGCAGGGCGGCCAGATTGCCTCGATGCACGCCAAGAACGGTTATGACGCCTTGTCCACAACCGCAGTCATGTCCGATCAAAGCGGAATCCGTTGGAATGTATTTGCCATGGGCGCCCAGTACGGGAAACGGATGCAGATCGTGATGTTTGTGAGTAACGAACAGGGGGCGAACTACGACGCCAACTACAAAGTCTTTCAGAGCTTTCTTGCCAGCTTAAGTTTTGGCGATGCCCTGCCGGGCCAGAAGCTCCCGCCCGCGACCGGCGATGCAGGCTCTACCGATTCGGCCGCCAAGCGGGACGAACCCCAAAACTTGCCTCCGGGAATGCTGGCCGGAATATATGTCTGTACGGCAGGCGGTGACGGCCAACCCAGCAACAAGCAGTTTCTTTTCTATCCCGATGGCTTGATGGTCTACGGCGTTCCCCAGGAAGGCATGATCGGCTTTGACTTTAATCACTATCGCAGCGAGAGCAATCCCGATAAGAACTGGGTGGGACGCTACAAGGTGAAGGGCGAGAAAATCGAAATCGTCTGGCAGAATGAGTTTGGCGATCCCGCAAAGCCCGCAATCGTCAAGCGCAATGAAACCTCTGCGCACCCCGCCTGGGAAGTCGGCTGGGACACTTTCATTCCCATGTGCCGTTGCACGGGAAAGAAGTTTTCCGGAAAATACATCTGGGGCCGGCCCGTCGCCGACCAGTATCTGCAGTTCTTTCCTGATGGCACCTTCATTGACCACCGCGTCACCGACCAGTTGATCGTGCCCAGTGCTTTTTATGAACATCCGCGGATACAGCGAGGCACCTATTCCATCCAGAGCCAGACGTTGATTTTTACCTTTACCGATGGCCGGCGCGGTACGCGCACCTTTGTTGCCCCAAAAGTGCAGGAGAAAGATCAGATGTTTGACTGGATCGGCCTGGGCTGGCAACAGCTCTTCGAAGAGAACTATTTGGCCAAGATAAGCCGCTGAAAATTCCGCAAATAGGAAGAACTCTCTCTCAGTGAGCCAATGGTGGCCGCGGCCGGATACCAATAACATTTGGGACCGGCCATGGGGTTGAGTTGCCATCATCCTCTCGGAAAGAAGTTTCATAGCTTCCGAACATCTCAAATTCAACTTTGCCTAAATGCAAATAAAGTTGGGCTTCCGGCCCGCCTTCCAGGTGCTGGGCGGCGACGAGCCCAATGCCCGCCGACAACAGCTCCTGGTTCAGATCATGCATTGAGAATGGAGAGCGAGAAAAGATAAACAGAATTCTGCCTGCGTCATCTTCTCCCAAAGCGGCCTCGCTCCACTTCTTGTTCTGCTCGCTCCATTGGTTCGAGTTGGGCCGTTTAATCAACCTCAAGTTTTGTACGGCCGAGGCATAGTCCTTGAGGATGGCAGGCAAAGTGGTTCCCGGAGCATCCAGATCAAAGATGCGGAAAGGTGCAGGGTTCTTGGGATCTCGCGGATCAAAAGCCGCAACCGATTGATAATCGTTCACTCGACTGTTGTTGACCTGTTCCTGGAAGCGGGCGTATCCGGTGTGGGTTTTGCCGTCGCGATCGAACATCCCGGCATTAATCGCAGCCACTAGGTTGTACTTCTCACACCACTCGCGAGCGGTGCGCCCTGCCGGCTCGCCACTTTGGCTGACGCCAATAAGTTCCAGATCCCAGAGGGCAGGATCTATCCGCAGCACAGCTATTCGTGAGTCCCCAATCGGGCTTGGCTTGCCCGCCTTCAGTAATCCGAACTCGACTCCTGGAGCCAGTTGTTGCCACTTTGGATTGGCATCAGCCTTCGATCTGTGGCCAGCCTCAGCAAAGCCGGACAACAGCACGAGTAAAGCTACGGAGACGAGTGCGCGACGCATCTTTGTCCGCCTACTTTGTCAAAGAGATCGTCTCCTGTCAATAATCCGAAAAGCTCAGCTTCGCGTCTGAGTGACGGCACACTCGGACACAACTGCTTATGGAAGAGTGGGCGACGATCCCAGAGTGACTGCGCGGTGGCTCGAAAATTCACAATGCTTACGCTCGCATACGGCTTCCGTATATATTGGTTTCGACCGATGTCAGCGCAAATCCCGATTGCCGCCAAACGCGAGAACTTCATCCGACGCCATGCCGTTGTCATTTACTTTGCGCTCGCCTACGCAATTTCCTGGATGGGCGCGCTTTTCGTGGCTGCTCCAAAACTCCTGCGCGGTGAAGCCGTACCTAAACTTGATGGCCTGCTGATGTTCCCGGTCATGCTTCTTGGCCCAAGCGTTGCCGGAATCGCTATGACTTATATAGCGGATGGAAGAAGTGGTTTGAAGGACCTCTTTTCCCGAATGCGCAGGGTCCGGCTAGGGGCTCGGTGGTACATGGCGCTTTTAATTCCACCTGGCTTGATCCTCACCATTCTCTTCTGCCTAAAGACATTCGTTTCCCCGATCTTTGAGCCCAATAGTTTTCTGATAGGGATCTTGTTCGGTATTCCTGCCGGGTTTTTCGAGGAAATCGGCTGGATGGGCTACGCATTCCCGAAAATGAATTGCAAGCACAGTGCGCTGGCCTCGGCAATCATGCTCGGCCTGCTGTGGGGGACCTGGCACTTGCCTGTAGTTGACTTTTTGGGCACTGCTACTCCTCACGGCCCATATTGGTTCCCCTACTTTCTAGCATTTGCTGGAGCCATGACCGCCATGAGAGTTGTGATTGTTTGGATTTATGCCAACACCAAGAGTGTGTTGTTGGCCCAGCTCATGCACATAAGTTCCACAGGATCCCTGGTCATTTTCAGTCCCGTTCGTGTAAACGCCGCCCAGGAAACCGCATGGTATTGTCTCTATGCATGTGTGTTGTGGATTGCTGTTGGGCTCCTCGCCCTGAAGTATGGAAAGAGTTTGACACTCTCCCCAGATGCAACCTAATATCGGGTGCACCGAACATCAAAGTTGGGTCTTTATGACAGAAGCAGCAGTGAAGGAACAATTTGCCTGTCCGAGTTGCGGAGCAGGAATGCAATTCAGCCCGGAATCGGGCCAACTGAAGTGCGCCCACTGCGGACAAACGCAGGCGATGATCGCCGGATCCACGGTTACAGCTCATGATTTCAACGGAACCGTGGCCGGCCATCAACTGCAACCTATCACGGCGAATGCGCTTCAGGTGACTTGCACCGGATGTGGCAGTGTTGTGGCATTTGAACCGCCGGAAGTCGCCGGGGCATGCTCGTTCTGCGGGACCGCGATAGTAGCCCAGCCAAAGGCAGCCGATCCGCTGATTGCGCCGGATGGGGTATTACCGGTGAAGCTGCCCAAGCAAGGCGCGCTCACCCGGCTACAGCAGTGGCTCAGCTCGCGGTGGTTCGCTCCGAGCGCGCTGAAGCGGCTGGCCCGGCCAGAGGGAATCAACGGGGTGTATCTTCCCTTCTGGACGTACTACTGCCATACGGCGAGTACGTATACCGGTGCACGCGGCGAATACTATTACGAAACGGAAACCTACACGGAACAAGACAGCAGCGGTAATTCGGTGGAGCGCACGCGCGAGGTGCGACATACGCGATGGTATCCGGCGTCGGGGAGTGTCTCGGAGGATTTCAATAATGTGCTGGTCCCTGCAACCAAGTCCGTACCCGAAGAGCGGCTGAACAAACTGCAGCCCTGGGACCTCAATGCGCTCTGTGGCTATGAGCCTGCTTACCTGGCCGGCTTTCGCGCCCAGCGCTACCAGATTGAACTGGTCGAGGGTTTTGAGCATGCCAAAATTGTGATGGCAAGAGAGATCGAGAGGTCGGTGCGGAGTGACATCGGTGGCGATGAACAGCAGGTCTCGAGCGTGAATACGGTCTACTCGAACATCTTCTTTCTGCATCTCTTGCTGCCGGTGTGGATCGGCGCATACCAGTTCCAAGGCAAGGTCTACCACGTGGTGGTCAACGCACGCACGGGCGAAGTGCAAGGCGAGCGGCCCTACAGCGCATGGAAGATCGGGGCCTTAGTGCTGGCGATTCTCGCGGTCGTGATCCTGATTATCGTGCTCAACAATCGTTAGATACAGTTACTGTTGTGGCTTCCCGCAGCTTGGGCAGAACTTCCCTGCACTGGGCATTGGCTTTCCGCATTCCACGCAAAACTTGCTGCCGGCCGCGGCGGCTGGGCCCGCAGAGGCGGGCGCTGCTTCGCCGCCACTGGTTGCGGATTTCATGCTGTTCATCATTGTCTGCGCCATGCCCATGCCCACGCCCAAACCGGCGCCCAGCCCGGCACCGCCGCCTTCGTTTGCGGCGGCAATCGGCATGGCTTGCGCCGCCTGGAATTGCGTGTAACGGTTCATGTCGCCAATCATGTTCATGCTGATTCTTTGGTCCAGTATCTTCTGCAGCTCGTCGGGCATTGAGAGGTTCTCAACCACGAACGTATCCAGCGCGAGACCAAGGTTCGCGAATCCCGGCTTGAGCAATTCCGTCGCCTGCTGCGCCAATTGCGATTGGTTGGCGGCCATATCCAGAAATGGCACGTTACTCTGGGCAAAAGTGTTGGAGAGAACGCCGACAATGGTATCGCGCAGTTGGCCTTCCAAATCGGTCACCATGTATTGGTCGCGCGTGCCGCTGATCTTCTGGTAGAAGACCTTGGGGTCGGCTACGTGATAGGAGTAGATGCCAAAAGCACGGAGACGCACCGCGCCAAACTCCTTGTCGCGGACCGTAATGGGATTGGGTGTACCCCAATGCTGGTCGGTCTGCATTCTCGTGGAGAAGTAATACACGTCTGACTTGAAGGGCGATTGGAAGGCTTTATCCCAGTTCATCAAATAGGTCAGGATGGGCAGCGTGTTGGTCGTGAGCTTGTAGAGGCCGGGAGTAAACTGGTCGGCAATCTTGCCTTCATTCACGAACAGCGCGAGCTGCGAGTCGCGCACGGTAAGCTGGCCCCCGTTCTGGATCTCGCGGTCCTGCATGGGATAGCGGTAGGCGAGGATTCCATCCGCCGGCTCCACCCAGTCAATGACGTCAATGAACTGCTTCCCGAGAAACGATTTTAGGCTCATAAATTCCCTACCCTCCTGGCTTTTTATGCACGTGTGTACTTGACTGAATCGTATGGCGGCGCTTGCGTGGATGTCAATCGAAAGAAGGCAGCGCGAAAGGAATTGACTTCATGGCGTTTGACATTGCGATGGTCGTCAGAGGGCCCTTCGGTTGGTTGGCCGCAAGTTATAATGGGCCGCAGCAGGCATTGAAACCAGCGCGAGGGAGATTTTCTGTGAGCCATTACGCGGAGAGTGCCATGGATTCCAAGACCGCTATAGCCCCAATGCTCTCGGTTCGAAGCGGGGCGAAGGCGATTGAGTTCTATAAAGCGGCGTTCGGGGCCGGCGAGTTGTTTCGCCTGGACAACGAGAATGGCGAGGTAGTCGCTCGGCTGTCCGTAGGGGCCGCCGAATTCTGGGTCGCTGACGAGTCTCCCGAGCATCTGAATTTCAGTCCCGAGTCTCTGGGCGGCGGTTCTGTGCGGATGGTCATGATCGTGGAAGACCCGGATGCCGCTTTTGACCGGGCCGTCACAGCAGGAGCCACCGTGGTTTGGCCCGTCAGCAACCAGTATGGCTGGCGCTTAGGACGAATCGTTGATCCGTTCGGACACCATTGGGAAATCGGCAAGCCGTTGTCGGAAGGTTCTTGAGCTCTCGATGCGAAGCTGTGAGTCGTTTTCTTACCCCCCGGCCCTGCGCAGTCCAGCGGCATGAGGTTGCCTACCCGCAGTCACGTACCGCCCAAATCGTCGCTGTGAGCACGGCTATGTTTTTCTAAATTTTCCCTTGACAACATACCGACTGGTCTGTATTTTGTCTGCGTGAAGACAATCGTGAGTACGACCAAAGCACCGGAAGCCACACGACGGAAGATCCTGGGAGCCGCATTTGCGGAGTTCTACAAGAACGGTTTCCAGGGTGGGAGCCTGAATCACATCGTAAAAGTGGCAGGGACCACCAAGGGTGCGCTGTTTCATCACTTCTCAGGCAAGCAGGAGCTGGGTTACGCAGTCGTTGACGAGATCATTGCGCCGATTCTTAAGGAGCGTTGGCTTGACCCGCTGGCGGATTCGTCGGACCCGATCGCGGACGTGAAACGTTCCTTCCGGCGATTCGTCAAAGAGGACATCAAGAGCGGCTCGTTCGTGCAGGGATGTCCATTAAACAACCTGGCGCAGGAGATGTCGCCGCTGGATGAAGGATTTCGCAAGCGAATCGACAAACTTTATAACATGTGGCGGAAGTGTTATACAGACGCCTTTACGGATGCCATGAAGGCCGGAAAAGTGAGAAAGGACATCTTGCCGCGCGCCGTAGCGGCGCTGGTTGTGGCATCACAGATGGGAATTTGGGGCACAGGCAAGAGTTCGCGGAGCCAGGAGTTGATGGTACAGGCAGTCGAGGCGCTGTGCAGGTATCTAGACAGCTTGAAGCCTTAAATACAAGAAATGATATGCAAAAATAAAAATGCAGAACCTGTCGATTCTACGTCGGTCGTGCGTCGTATATATAAGGCTACGTGTTAAACGTAAACAAAGGCGAGCATCAAGACCCCTCGCTACAAGCCATGATAGGGTTGTCGGCGAGCATCTTCAAAAATCTAAGGAGGAAGGATGAGCAAGGTACGAGTACTGGTTGGCACACGCAAGGGCGCGTTCGTCCTGACGTCGGACGGCAAGCGCGAAAAATGGGATGTGAGTGGTCCGCATTTCGCGGGTTGGGAGATCTACCACGTCAAGGGATCGCCCGTTAACCCAAACCGGATTTATGCGTCGCAGTGCAGTGGATGGTTCGGACAGATTATTCAGCGCTCCGATGATGGGGGCAAAACCTGGGTGCAGCCAGGGACACCGCCGGGCGAACCGACCACAGGGCCGGGGGGAATGCCCAAAGGCGAGAGCAACAAGTTCGTGTACGACACCTCGACGGAGACCGGCAACCCCCTTACCACTCATCAGTGGTACGACGGCACCCAGCATCCGTGGGAGTTCAAGCGAGTCTGGCATATCGAACCATCGCTGACCGATCCCAATACTGTCTACGCCGGAGTGGAAGACGCCGCTTTGTTTCGCTCAACCGACGGCGGCCAGAACTGGCAGGAGCTCTCTGGACTTCGCGGCCACGGCACAGGCCCAAAATGGCAGCCCGGTGCCGGCGGCATGTGCCTGCACACGGTCATTCTCGATCCGAGCAACCCCGGCCGCATCTTCATCGCCATCTCGGCTGCGGGCGCCTTCCGTACCGACGACGGCGGCAAGACGTGGAAGCCGATCAATCGTGGACTGCATTCGCAATACATTCCCGACCCGAATGCTGAGGTCGGCCACTGCGTCCACCATATCGCCATGAATCCCACACGTCCGCGTGTCCTTTTCATGCAGAAGCACTGGGACGTCATGCGCAGCGACGACGCCGGAGATTCGTGGAAAGAGGTCAGCGGCAACCTGCCTACCGACTTCGGATTCGTGATTGACGTTCACGCGCACGAGCCTGAGACCATCTACGTGGTCCCGATCAAGAGCGATGGGGAACACTTCCCTCCCGACGGCAAACTGCGTGTGTACCGCAGCCGCACCGGCGGAAATGAGTGGGAGGCGCTCACCAAAGGCCTGCCGCAGAGCGATTGCTACGTCAACGTGTTGCGCGATGCGATGGCCGTCGATTCGCTCGACAAATGCGGTGTGTATTTTGGCACCACAGGCGGGCAAGTATACGCGTCGGCTAATGCCGGAGACAGTTGGGCCCCTATCGTCCGCGATCTGCCAGCCGTGCTTTCTGTGGAGGTCCAGACATTGTCTGGGTCAAACTAATATGATCCGAGTTATGCTCCCGCAACACTTGCGAACGCTGGCAGGTGTTCACGGCGACGTGGAAATCGAGGTCGAAGGCCAGGCCACGCTGCGCTTGGTCCTCGACGCGATTGAGGCCCGCTATCCGATGCTGCGCGGGACGATCCGCGATCACGTCACGCAACAGCGCCGGCCGTATTTGCGGTTTTTCGCCTGCGAGCAGGATCTGTCGCATGAATCACCAGACGCCCTACTGCCTGCCTCGGTCGCGTCCGGCTCGGAGCCATTGATCATCTTAGGGGCTATTGCCGGCGGGTAAACAACCGTAGTTGGGACTCGGTGTGCGAATATGGCGGACTGCACAGCGCGCTCTGCCACATCCTCAAAAGCCCGTTATCGTAGAATGTTTGGGGTCCTGGTGTTGGGAAGGAAAAACGTAATGAAAATCGTGGCTTTGGATCGCACGTATTCTGCTCGGCCTGGTCTTCCTGGTATTTGGGCTGAATGGTTTCCTGCACTTTCTTCCTACGCCGCCCTTGCCTTCAGGAACGGCAGGCCAGTTCATAGGCGCACTCTTCCAATCACATTACGCGTTCGTTGTATCTGCGCTTCAAGTTGCAGGTGGCGTACTTCTGCTGGTAAATCGCTACGTGCCGCTCGGGCTCACGCTTCTTGGCCCTGTGATTGTGAACATTTTTTTGTATCACCTGCTCATGGATCCGAAGGGTCTGCCCCTGGCGATCGTAGTCGTGATTCTATGGTGCATTGTGGCCCTTCGTCACCGCCAATACTTCTCAGGCCTGTTTGTGCAACGGGCGTCATAGACGGCACAAGTCGTCATACTTTATGACCAGCTTGGCTCGGTATCGTCCGAGGTTGCGACGAAAGGCTGCCAATTACCAACTCGGATTGCGCATTGACCACAAGCCAACATGCCCTTTAGTACCGCAGCGCTTGTCCTACTGGTTGTGTAGAATCATGGGACGACGCCACGCGTATTTCCCAAAGGTGGAACACTTGAAAAGCAATCCTGTAAAAGCAGAAACCTTGCACAAGGAGAGTTATGAAAACCTCTCTTCCTAATCATAATCATAAGAGACAGCCCATCCGTATTGCTGTAATCGAGACCGACCCGTTGCGGTTTGCGGGTTTGCATACCCTGTTAAATTCAGCGTCGGATTTAGAGCTAACCTTTACTTCCCTCTCGGAAATGGGCGCCCGGCAGAACATTGATCTTGCGCTCCTCGGGAACCATATCGGCCCCAATTTGTTCGAGGCGATGGCCACCCTGCGAGCGGCACGTCCTGACCTGCGCGTCATCGTGATGGGCTCCGGGATGGATGAAGAAAACATCCTCAAGGCCATTGCCGGCGGGGCCAAGGGTTATATTGACGAAGCCGCGGATCCAAGTGAGTTTATCAACGCGATCCGGGCGGTGAACCATGGGTCGGTGTGGGCGCCACGGCGAGTGCTCTCTCTGTTCATTGAACGCGTGAGCAACTCACCGGGACGCATCTTCCCTGCTGGCCGGGTGACTTTTACCGACCGCGAAAAAGAGGTGCTGGAAATGCTGGTCGCGGGTCGATCCAATAAGGAAATCGGCGCTCCCCTGGGCATCACCGAGCGCACCGTCAAAGCGCACGTCGCAAAACTGATGCGTAAAGTGGGAGTACAAAACCGAATCGCGCTTTCGGTGCACGCCATCACAAACTCACTGGTCTTTGTGGCCAAATGAGTAGGCGGGCCTCAACGCTTTTCCTTTAAGATCCGTTCTATTTGTTGCAGGTGATTCAGGTCGTGTCCCGCAATCATCCGCACGATGTGGGCCACGCTCTCGTTTCCTCTTTCCTGGTGGATACCGTAGTTCTCCCACAACTTGCGGGGTACGGTCTTGAGCAGAGCCACATTGCTGTTCCGCAGCACTCGAAAATCTTCCAATGACTGCTTTGAATCGCGGTGAGCGTAGTCAAGTGTCGTTGCCCATGAATCCTGATCGTAGGCCTGGATTGGGATGGCATTGCTGCTGAGAATCTGGCGCAAACGCCATGAGATTGCTATTTCCGCATCAGCCAAATGGGCGACGATTTCCACAACCGACCACTTGCCGGGAGCGGGCCGGCGCATGAGTCGTTTCTTGGTCTTACCTTTTAACAGCGCCGACAGCTTCTTGGGAGTGGTCTGCTGCAATGCTAAAGGTTCTTTTCCTTCTGAGTAACTCAACAGCCGCTGAGTATATTGTGCTGGCGTTTCCTGCATGGGTATTCCTCCACCTGTCTGTAATGGCCATCTGAATGACCTCAAAGAGTGTAACGCACATACAACGGGTGATGAGGAGTCTCACGTCGGCCAGGGGGGACTTGCTGCTAGTGGTTGGAGCCCTAAAAACAGCGCTGATCACCGCATATCCAGCGGCTAAAGTTGATGCCGGGGTGGGGTACTTGCTGAGGAAGTGCAGTACTCAGTACTCAGTAGTCGGTACTCAGAAAACAAAGCAGTATTCTGCTCTTGAGAAATGCCGATCATTCTACACCGCTTGGCTTCCTGCACCGCTTGGCTTCGCCAGATCGTGGCGGGGTGGGGGGACTTGCAGCTAGTGGTCAGAGCCCTAAAAACAGCGCTGATCACCGCATATCTAGCGGCTGAAATTGATGCCGGGGTGGGGTACTTGCTGAGGAAGTGCAGTACTCAGTACTCGGTACTCAGTACTCAGAAAAGAAGGCGGCATTCTGCTGCGGCTTCGATCTACCGGTAACGAATTTTCAAAGACCAGATGGGCCAAAAGCCCCCGCATTCTTGAATGCGGCTTTTATCTAAGGGCTCCGCGGTAAACCGCTGCGCCCTCGCCAACTGCTCGCGCGCATCCGGCGCTCGCATTTGGCTCACCCTTCAAAACACGCGTTCAAGCACAATTATGGCCTACAGTTGCTGTGGAACGAGCTTTTTGATGCCACGGTGATATCACTTTTTAGAGACTTTCGTGCACGCTGCAACTACTTCCACTGAATCTGCTCGAATATTGCGCGAAGGCGTTTTCCTTTGACCGGGTTGATCATCTCCACGAAGCCCACTCGGCCTTCGAGGTGTGAACGAAAGTGAGGATGAGCCTCGCGGTTCTGGCTCTCAGGACCGAGCCGAACACAGTTCGTCAGTATTGCTTTGAAGCGATCAAAATCGGCCCGGATAACGTTCAGGTGCTGATTGGCGACGAGGCCCGCCAAATGCTGGCGCACACCCTGGCGCATGATGCGTGTCTTACGATGATGTACGGCGAAACCCTCTTCGAGCAAAATTGCAGCGACTTGGGTTGAGAACCTCTCTACGCAGCGTTCCAATGTTTCACTGCCGGAAAAGGCAAGATCATCGGCGTAACGCGTGTACTTAGCGCTAACCGATTTCGCCAAGCCAGCGAGGCGGCAATCAATCCGGTAAGAGCAAAGATTAGCGAGTGCCGGCGATGTAGGCGCGCCTTGCGGCAAATGCGGCCGGGTATACAGGGCCCGCGCTTCCCACAGGTGACCAGGATCAACATCGAAGGCAGGCTTTTTCCACGCGCTGCGTGGCGCGGCGTTCGTGCAAATGCCCCCAAGCAGATCGGCAACCGATTCGGGATAGCCCATGGTGCGAAATAAGGTTTGAATCCTTGCCCCGCCGAAGGTAGGGAAAAAATCCCGCAAGTCCATTCGCAAGACAACGCGCCGGCCCACGTGGGGGGCCACGAACGTCTTGATGGAGCGTCCTTTGAGGAAGCCTTGCGCGGCAGGATGGGGCGGGATCTTTTCAAGAATTGCGGACAGAATCTGTCGTTGCAGTTCTTTCAAACGTGGCTTCGGTGCTTCAATCAATCGAATGTTGCCGGAGCGCTTGACCAAGACTTGGTAGTGATAGTGCCTTAGTTGCTGGCTGCTTTTCCTGTATCCGAGTCCCTTGAGATCGGCGAACCACTGCAATTCGCTGGGAGTGAGCCCAAGCCACTCGGCCAGGGCCCCGAAAGACTCGATGGCTGGAACGTCCCACATCTTTGCCGCCGCAACCGGCTGCATCTGCTGCGGCTCGGTCAGCCGTTGCTGCACGAACAATTCGCGGAAGTATTTCGACTGCACCTGTGCCATGCCGCGGTCGTGAAGAAGAAACACAACCACATCGCGGTGCCGGGGACGAGGACGTCTCCCGCTGGCAAAGAT
>Ga0222749_10000242_pt1 | contig 34952 bp, 24 predicted proteins | sample IncBWH2Mmetat_FD_197234 | JGI IMG/M metagenome (GOLD analysis project Ga0222749, IMG submission 197234) | Metatranscriptome of lab incubated forest soil microbial communities from Barre Woods Harvard Forest LTER site, Petersham... | ecosystem: Environmental > Terrestrial > Soil > Temperate... | reverse complement strand
GTGCGTCCGGTGCGCTGGCTGGTCGCGATGCTCGATGGGGAAACCATTCCGCTGGAGTTCGACGGTATTCGGGCAGGGAAGACTTCACGCGGACATCGGATTCTGTCGGACGGCGTGGTGACGATTCCGCACGCCGGGCCGGCATACTTTGAGTGTCTGCGGGCGGCGAAGGTGCTGGGGCGAGGCGAACGCGAGCACCAGATTCGCAAGGCTTTGGATTCGGCCACCCGCACGATTCCCGGCGCACGCTGGCGCGAGGATGAAGCTCTGCTCGACACGGTGGTGAATCTGACGGAGTTTCCGTCGGTTATTCTGGGCAGTTTCGATCCGCAGTTTCTGGCGCTGCCGGAAGAGGTGCTGGTCACGGTGATGCGCGATCACCAGAAATATTTTGCGGTCGAAGATGCGAGCGGCAAACTGGCGCCGCATTTTCTGGCCGTGCTCAATACCGACAGCGATCCGCAGGGGTTGATCCGCCACGGCAACGAACGCGTGCTGCGGGCGCGCTTCAACGATGCGCGCTTCTTCTGGCAGACTGACCAGAAAAAGTCTCTGCTGGAGCGGTGGGAATCGCTGAAGCATGTGACTTTCCAGAAAGATCTAGGCAGCTACTTCGAGAAGACGCAGCGGGTACAGCGGCTGTGCAGTTGGTTGAGCGAGATCCTCAAGCAGCGCGGGATTGCGGTGCGGCCGGGAGTGATTCACAAAGCAGCCTGCCTATCGAAGACGGATTTGACCACCGAACTGGTGAAGGAATTTACCGAGCTACAGGGAATTGTGGGTGGCCTGTACGCGCGGGCGCAGCAACTGGACGAGGGCCTGCCCGAAGCGACCCGGTTCGCCATTGCCGACGCGATTTACGATCACTACAAGCCCGAGTCGACCGACGACGACGTTCCGCGATCGATGGAGGGCGCGGTGCTCTCGATCGGCGACAAAGCCGATACGATTGCCGGGATGTTCGCCCTGGGGCTGGTGCCGAGCGGGTCGAAAGATCCGTTCGCGCTGCGGCGCCAGGCGAACGCGATCGTGAAGGTGATCGCGGAAAAGAAATTGCCGCTGCGCCTGGGCGACCTGATGCGGGACGCGCGGGCGGGCTATCAGCGATCCGAGGCGGAGAAGAAGTTTGTTGAGGAAGCAAAGTTTGACGAGTCGGTCGCGACGTTCTTTCGCGAGCGGTTGGAATTCTATTTGAAGGATGTGTGCGGGTATGCGTACGACGTGGTGAAATCTGTCCTTGGTGCGGATGCGGAAGACGTGGTCGATGCGGTGCAGCGAGCCGAGGCGGTGACGCAGGTTCTGCACATGCCGGAATTCCAGGCGATTGGCGCGGCGTGCAAACGGATCCGAAATATTCTAAAGCAGGCCGCGGAGAAGGGTATCGCGCCGGCTGCGACCTTCGAATACTTGCCCGATTCCGCGCAGGAAGAGAAGAGCCTGGCCGCGTATGTCGAGGTCAATGGTCCGAGGGTAGAAGCGCTTCGCAAGAAAAAAGAATATGGCGAAGCGCTGATGTTGCTCTCGACCGCGCGCGAGCCGGTGGATGCGTTTTTCGACAAGGTAATGGTCATGGTCGACGATGCAAAAGTGCGGGCGAACCGGCTGGCGCTGCTGCGGATGTTGCTAAAGGAATTCTCCACGATCGCCGATTTTTCGGAGATCGTGACCGAAGGGAGAGCGTAGGGCGATTCTGCCGTCCCGCCGGGATTTGTTCCAGATCTTGCGGCTGTACCCACCGCTGAAGCGGTGGGCTATTATCGCGACGCGCCTCTGGGGCTGAGCGGCTTGAGGCGCAGCGAACCGGATTTGCGCACGAGTCAACTCTTAAGTTTTAGGTTCACAACATTGCACGAAATCTGAATCTACACAAAGGACTCATCTATGGCGACGATTACTCTCCCCGAAGTCGAAGCGAAGGAAGGCAAGAAGTCCTCAACCAAGTACGTTTACTTTTTCGGCGGCGGCAAGGCCGACGGTAACGGCAAGATGAAGGACGTGCTGGGCGGCAAAGGCGCTGGCCTCGCCGAGATGACTAACGCCGGACTGCCGGTGCCTCCGGGCTTCACCATTCAGACCGATGCTTGCCGCGAGTACATGCGCGGCGGCCTCTCGTCCGACGTTGACAAACAAATGGATGCGGCCCTGGCACAACTGGAAGCGCTGCAGGGACAGAAGCTCGGAACCGGCGAGAATCCGCTGCTGGTGAGCGTGCGCTCGGGCGCGAAGTTTTCCATGCCCGGCATGATGGACACGATTCTCAACCTCGGGCTGAACGACAAAAGCGTGGAAGCGCTGGCCAAGCGCAGCAACAATCCGCGGTTCGCGGCCGATTCCTACCGGCGGCTGATCCAGATGTTCGGCAACGTCGTGCTCGACATCGAGAAGTCGGTATTCGATGAAGTATTTGACGCCAAGAAGAAACAGCGGAAAACCAAGCTGGACACCGATCTCACGGCAAAAGATCTGCAGGAAGTGATCGTCGAATATAAAAAGGTCGTCAAGAAACACGCCAAGCGCGACTTCCCGCAGGATCCGCGCGAACAGCTGGTCATGGCGCGTGACGCCGTGTTCCGCTCATGGCAGAACGATCGCGCCAAGACCTATCGCCGCATCAACAACATCGACGACATGCTTGGAACCGCGGTCAACGTGCAGGCCATGGTGTACGGCAACCTTGGCGACACCAGCGGCACGGGTGTGGGCTTCACGCGGAATCCGGCGACAGGCACGAGCGAGTTCTATGGAGAGTTCCTGATGAATGCGCAGGGCGAGGACGTGGTCTCCGGCGTGCGCACTCCGGTGCCGATCCTCGAACTGCAGAGGATCATGCCCGATGTCTACAACCAGCTGCGCGACATCACCACGCGGCTGGAAAAGCACTACAAAGACATGCAGGATTTCGAATTCACCATTCAGGACGGCAAGCTCTACATGCTGCAGACGCGCAACGGCAAGCGCACCGGATTGGCTGCGGTGCGCGTCGCGATTCAGATGGTAGAGGAAGGACTGATCACAAAAGAAGAAGCGATCTTCCGCGTCGAACCGAACCAACTGTATGACTTCCTGGTGCCGCGACTCGACGAGAAGAGCACGAAGGTAGAAGTGCTCGCGACTGGCCTGCCGGCCTCACCCGGAGCGGCCGTTGGACAGATTGTGTTCACCGCCGACGAAGCGGTCAAGATGGCGGGGCACGACACGACGAAGAAACCCGTGATTCTGGTGCGCGCTGAAACCACGCCGGAAGACATTCATGGCATGGAAGTCGCGAAGGGCATTCTCACTTCCCGCGGCGGCATGACTAGTCACGCCGCGGTCGTTACGCGCGGCATGGGCAAGTGCTGCGTGGCGGGTGCGGGCGACATCGATGTCAATGAAAAGGCTCGCCAGATGCGGGTGAAGGGTCAGACATTCAAAGAAGGAGACTGGATTTCACTCGATGGCACCACGGGGCGGGTGATCAAGGGAAAGTTGGGCACGCTCGATCCGTCGCCGGATGATCCCGAGTTGCAGAAGTTTATGAACTGGGCCGATCCGCATCGAAAGATGAAGGTTCGCGCCAATGCCGACATTCCTCGCGATGCGATTCAGGCGCGGGCGTTCGGAGCGGAAGGAATCGGGCTCTGCCGCACCGAGCATATGTTTTTCGGCGAAGAAAAGATTCCGCACATGCGCGCCATGATTTTGGCGGACAACGAGAAAAATCGCCGGACTGCGCTGAAAAAACTACTGCCGATGCAGCGCGCTGATTTCGCCGGCGTCTTCAAGGCGATGGACGGACTGCCGGTCACGATCCGCACGCTGGATCCGCCGCTGCACGAGTTCCTGCCGCGCCGCGAAGACTTGATGGTCGACATCGCGCTGCTGTCGCGGTATAGCGCGAAGCAGAAGAAAGAACTGGTCGCGAAGTACAAAGACTACGGCGTGAAGGGCATCGGCGACCTGAAGAAGGCGTTGCCGCCACTGCTGGCGCGGGTCGAGCAGTTGCACGAGTTCAATCCCATGCTCGGACATCGCGGATGCAGGTTGGGCATTACCTATCCCGAGATCACGGAGATGCAGGCTCGCGCCATCTTCGAGGCCGCGGTGGACTGCACGAAGAAGGGTATCAAGGTGTTGCCTGAGGTCATGATTCCGCTGGTGGCCACGGTGAAGGAAATGGCGAACCAGGGCGCGATCGTACGGCGGGTTGCCGAGGAAGTATTCAAAGAGAAGGGAATGAAAGTCGAGTACCTGGTGGGCACGATGATCGAGTTGCCGCGCGCCGCGCTGGTAGCGGATGAGATCGCCAAAGAGGCGGAGTTCTTCTCATTCGGCACCAACGATCTGACCCAGACCACGTTCGGGTTCTCGCGCGACGATGTGAACAAGGTGCTGCCGACTTACCTGGCTGAGGGCATTCTGAAGCAGGATCCGTTCGCGGCATTAGATCAGGAAGGCGTGGGACAACTAGTGAAGATGGCGACGGAGCGCGGGCGGAAGACGCGGCCAACGCTGAAGGTGGGAATCTGCGGAGAGCACGGCGGCGAGCCGTCGTCGGTGGAATTCTGCTATCGCACCGGATTGAACTACGTGTCATGCTCTCCTTTCCGTGTGCTGACCGCGCGACTGGCGGCGGCGCAGGCTGCGGCTGCCGAGACGCTGAAGGTCGAAGGCGGACGGACGAAGTAAGAACCTCAGCCACAGAGGGCACGGAGGATCACAGGGTAAGGCTCTGTGGTCCTCTGCGGTTTACTGTACCTTCTGCAGGCGCGCGATCAATTTCTGCGGGAGACTTTCTTCTGACTCCGACCACAGGCGGCGCGATGTGGCGCGCGTGTTCATTTCCGCCTTCCTGGTGAACTCGACCAGTTTGGCGACGTTGTCGCGAATTTTGGTCTGAGTTTCTTCGGTGAGTTCGACATTTTCCTGAATGAACAGTGAGTCGAGGCCGAAGTCGATTTCAATGTGGCCGGTTTCCTGATAGGTTCCGTCGTCGAATTCTTCACCCTGCACGATGAACTTGACCAGGCTGGGGATGAGCAGCCACTGGTGACCGGTTTCGTCGGGCGTCCAAAGATCCCAGTACGCGTCGAAGACATAGGCGTAGTCGTCGTGAATGAGGTCGGCGGCGACGACGACCGCTTCCTCCGGAGTAATCCCGGGGGAGAATCGGCGTTCCAGCACGGTGGCCTCGTTCCACGAGACGGGCTGCACAGCGGCGTAGGTGACTCCGGGCCGCTGCGTCGAAAAAGGGAACTGCTGCAGGACCGCGAACATGTGCGGCAACATCGCCGGTCCGGAGAAGTCGGGAAACCACAGGCTCAGATATAAGGGATCAGACATAGATTCAGGTGGAGGCCACGGGGCCCTCACTTGAACTATTGTAATGCGATGTCAATACTCCGAAGCGCTGCCTCTATTTCGGGTTCCGATGAAGCGCATAGTACGATGAAATTGAGGCCCGTGCGGGACGCTTCTTTTTTGACAGTGAGTGAACGCGACTGCTAACATCAGGAATTCGCCAGCACTTCCAGCCTGAGAGGTCGGCCTCCAGAAGTCGTCCCCGTCGTCTAGCCTGGCCTAGGACATCGCCCTTTCACGGCGGTAACACGGGTTCAAATCCCGTCGGGGACGCCAAACTTGACATCATCATCCGCATCAAGCCAAGAGGCCCGTAAATCCTGCATGATCGACGTGTTTTGTGAGTTCAAAAAGCCCATAGAGTGAGACCACACCAAACCGTCAGGAAAGAGCATCGAGCATAGCTCCCGACGCTCGCTCAGTCCGGCCTTGGCCCATGCAGCAGGAAGGTCGATCAACTCGCGCTGGGTCTGGGTGATTAGTTCCTCCATGGCGGAAAGCTCTGATTCCAAAGCAGTCAGCGCGGCCTCGATCCGGGCGACCTCCTCAGTGATGTTCACCTTCAGCGCATCAAAGTCTTCTGCCAGCAACTCGCCCTTCAGCTTTGCCTTGATCGACTCGGAGTTCAAATGGCGCTGCTCTTGCAGCTTGATCGTGAGTGCACGAACTCACGTGTAATCAATCGTTCCGAACCAGAGGTGACCAGTGGTTCGGCACTAGAAGGTGACGCGCAAGCCGAACTCAATTTGCCGTGGCGCCCCGAGCGAATAAACACCCGTGCCGACTCCGACGCGATCTACATTGTGGCCCGTGGGAGTGGTTCCGTTGATCTGTCCCGCGGCTCCCGTCAACAATCCGTTGAGTGCGGTGCCGGGCAGGTCAAAATTGGCGAAGTTGAAAAGGTTATAAAAGCCAGCGCTGGGTTGTATTGTCACCCTTTCTCGGAGCGTGTAAGACCACGCCACTTTGAAATCCAGAGCTCGCAGCCAGGCGAGATTGACCTGTCCCGGAGGAGCTAGTGGTACGGGAGGAGCGACGGCGCACAAAGAATTGACGGGCAAACTATTGGGATTGTTGTAGCACAGCGCGTTGCCAAGACCCAGTTGAGCGGAAGTGAATAGCCCGTTCTGGACTAGCACCTGACCAGCCGGCGTCAAGTTCAGGGCAACCCTGTTGTCGTAGTTTGTGAGCACACGATTGATGTTCGAGGCATTGATGCCGCGATCAAAACTACCAACGTGCGTTCCGGGGACCGGATCTTGGACCGTTCCATCTCCAGTGAAGTCGGTGCGAAAAATTTCGCCGGATCCTAGGTTGGTATTCGGCACGACCAACGAAGTAGAAAGCGGGCTCCAGAAATGCGAGATGATACTCAATTGCAACCCGCCAGGCAGATCCGCATAACCGCCAAGCGAAAGCTGGTGGGTACGATCAAGCAAGGCTGGGCCGAAGTAACGGCCGGGTTTCGCGTTGTCGAGAGATCCGATCCCAATATCCTGATCGGCTGCACCTACAGCCGCGGGCACATTGCTGCCGTTGCCGCCGGTATTGTCAAACCTCGATAGGGCGTACGACGCCTGAAAATTGACGGCGCGCACCCCCGGCCACGGATGCTGCACGGCGGCTACGAGCTTAGTCTGGAGTCCGGTGTAAACGGACCTCCCGACGGGTTTGAGGAACGTTAACTGGGATGCGTAGGGAGTGATCCCGGGAAAAGCGCAGCCATAGGAGCTCCCGGGCGTAATAAAGGACGGGAAGGAGCAGACTCTACCGAAGTCCGCAGACGTAGTTAAGCCGTTGTTTGCATAGTCAACAATTCGAGCGCCGGTGCTGATAGCGCACTGGATAGTATTGAAGTCGGTGCCTGTGCCGCAGCCCTTGGACTGGTTGGTAGCCGCTATCGCTTCCAGGGCCGCCGCCTGATTGAAATAATGAGCATCTCCGGTATGGTTCTCGTCGATGGCGAGGAAATAATGGGTCTGCACGTTGCGCACGAAATCGGCGCTGAATATCACGCCCGGCCGGATTTGACGCTGCACTCCGATGTTCATCTCGACAGAACGAGGCGTGCGGAATTGCGGATCATAGGTGCCGAAAGCGCCTCCGAGTGCCAAACCGTTGCTTACCAACGATCCGGCGTAGTTTGGGTTGGGCACATTGAGGTTAAAGGGAGAGTCGGCCTGGTAGAGTCGCTGAAAAGCGGCGATCTGATCGGCGACTACGCCTATGGCAACCGCGCCGCCACTTGCTGTGCCACAGAACATAGGGTCGAGGGTTCCGCCCTGGATCGGAATCGGCGCTGGTTGGCCAGTACCGTAACACGCCGGTGGTACCTGAGTGAAAACATCTCCTGTGGCGGACCGCGCGATCGGATCGGATGGGGCAACCGCGGTCAGCACGTTTTCATAGAACAGGCCAATTCCAGAGCGGATCACCGTCTTGCCGTCACCCGTCGGATCCCAGGCGAAGCCAAGCTGGGGCGCAAAGTTGGAGTTTGCTCCGTGAACTCGATCTCCGAGGCCTGCGATCAGCGAGTTGAGTTGCGGAATGGGAGGAAACTGACTGTCGCTGCGTCCCGGTTCACGGGCGTAGCGAATGCCGTAGCTGAAAGTGAGATTTCTTTTCCATTTCGAACTACCTCCCACATAGGCTCCGAGCCGGTGATAGTAGAAATTGCCCGCGGGCAATCCCAGTCCGGGGAATGGAGAATAATATCCAAGCCCATTGCTCACACTGACGTTCTCCACCGGATAATTCAGCGGATTCGCTATTCCCCCCTGGAAACACGGCGTGGCAGGACCGCAAGAGTTTCCGGCGAACATTTCCTCGCTGGAGCCAACGTTGACGAACAAGTACGGTGCGAGACTCTGCAGAGGAATCCAGGCAGCGGCAACAATGCGGTTCCAAGTGATCCCGTAGCGGACAATGTTTGAACGAACCGTCTTACTGCTGTCGTACTTGACTTGAAAATTACTCTGAAGAACCCTCTCGGGGGCATTTCCACTTGGACCGGTCTGCAGCCCGGTGTTTCCCATTTGCAGGTCTAGCGGGTAGTTGCCAAAGGGTACCCCACTGCTACTTGCCGCGTCCGCCACATCGTGCGTGGTTTTCAGGTAGCCGAACCGGACACTGTGGCTGAAGCTGCCGGTATTGAAGTCGGCGCCAGCGACATGAGACCGTGTGAACGTCTTGGATCCGTACAGCGAATAACCAACCCCTCCGTTCGCAACCAGCGAATTCTGAAAATAACCGAAGCGATAGAAGGCGTGCACTCCCGGGAAAGGCTGATAGTCCGCTTTCGCCATGAGATTGTTCTCGCGGAATGGAGCAGAAAAACTTCCCGAGTATTGTTCGAACGGGTAGGCCACAAGTACCGGTGCTTGCTGATGCTGCAAGGTCCGTTCTGCATCCAAAAAATAGAAGAACTTGTTCTTGATGAGCGGGCCGCCCAATAGTCCGCCATATTGCGATCGTTGAAACGGCTCGGAAAATCCGGGAGGCGTGGGCAAGGCCGCGGACACTGAACTGTCCCGGAAGAAATCAAAGGCCTCGCCGTGAAGTGTGTTGGTCCCCGAACGGGTGATCACGTTGACGGCACCGGAGGTGGTCAACTCCGTGGACAGGTCCTGGCTCGACTGGCTGAGTTGAAACTCCTGGATGGCGCTGGCGGCAACGTTGGTTGTGGTCGAGCCGAAAATCTCGTCAGAAAGGTCAATGCCATCGGCCTCGATGCGTGTCGTCCGTCCGAATCGGCCTCCAAAAGAAATGGCGGAAAACCCATCCTTGCCGATGCCAAAGTTTCCCCCGTCCTGCACCTGGACGCCGGGTTCGAGTTGGGCCAAGTCGAGGAAATTGCGGCCGTTCACGGGGAGACTCTCGATCTGTTCTCTATTCAGAACACCTTGTACGGTCGCTTGCTCCGTGTTGACCCGCATAGAGGAGTCTTGTACCTCGACCACTTCCTTCTTGTCGCCGACGCGCAGAGTCACATTCACAGTTGTGGTATTGCCGACCAGTACAGTCACTAGCATTTCTGCCGAGGTGAAGCCTTTGGCTGACACATGGGCCTTGTAGTCGGCAGGGATTAAGGCTCCAGAATTAAACGAACCCGAGGAATTGGTTACTACGTTAATGACTTGCCCCGTGGCAACGTTCTTGATCCTGACTTCAGCTCCGCTGATGATTGCGCCGGAGGGATCGCTCACCGTTCCCACAATGCTGCCGGTTCCTACGGTTGTTTGGGCTAACGACGGAGCGACAAGACTCAACAGCGCGAGGATCAGTGTGAAGACAAGCGAGCAAGCACGCGTAGCCTCTGTTCCGTCAATGGTCATGAGAGAACTAGCTATGGCGGTAGCCCAATTCGGTGCATAAGGTCTTTGAATCTGGGATCAGAGCGAAGGGACTCCAACATGGGATCCGTTCGCAGGAAAGTCGCGGGAATCCCTACGGCAATGGCATCTCTATGTTCAACCGCCTGATCCAGCCAGTAAAAGGCCCGATCATTCTGCCCCAACACTGCATAGGCATCCGCGATGTTTACCGGCATGTATACCTGCTTACTCTCCTGGGCTTTTTCTATCTCCTTCCCCCACTGCAGCATGGCAGCCCGGAACCCCGAACTGGAAAAGGCGTGATGAATCCTGGCCGCCGCATCGGAGAATTCGTACAGGGTAAGTGTCCTCTCCAATTCCGCGACCGCGTCTTCATCTTTTCTCGTCTTTACGTAACATTCAAAGAGCAGGTAGTGCAGTGCTGCATCATCGGAGTGACGCTCGTTCATTAATTGCAAGATCGAAATCGCGTGCTCGTAATCTCCTCGTTTGTACAAGATTGATGCCAGATGGTCGTTGTTAGGGTCGAGTTCCTGTGCGATCTGGCACTCATTCAGGGCTTCATCCAAGTGTCCCATTTCGCCGAGAAGCTCACAAAAGTCATCGTGCGCAGCCGCGTTGTTTGGGTTGAGCGCCAAGACTCTACGGAATTCCTTTTCTGCTCCAGACCAGTCCAAATGACGCCACTCGTTACCTGCCCGGATAGTCTGCCCCTGGGGAGAGTCCGGGTCGAGGGTCAGCCCTGTCTCTTCGGCCTTTCTTGCGATAGCCGAGTCTTCGCGCGAAACCAATGGCAGCGCGTCGTGAGCGTAAGCTAGCCCAAAATAGGCTGGAGCAAACTTGGGATCAGCGTCAATGGCCTGCTGGAAGAAGTCTGATGCCTTCTTCATCTCTTCAACGCCACCCCCGCGTCCGTACCGCTGGAGGTGATAGTTGCCTTGCAGGTATGCATCGAGTGCTTTGGAGTTAGTAGGTCCAGGCTGCGTCGCCTCTGTCTGGGCCCGGGGCATGAGTCGTGTTTGAACCTGACGTGCGATGTCTTGAGTCACACTTCGTTCGAGGCCAAACGTGTCGGCTACATCTCCTTCATAGGTGTTAGCCCAGAGATGTCTGTCGGACGGACCATGAATGAGCTGTGCGGTGATTCGGATGCGATCGCCGGAACGCTGGATACTTCCCTCAACGATTCCGTCGACCTTTAATTCGCGCGCAATCTCCGGTAGCGACATCCTAGTCTGCTTGTATTGCATAGAAGAGGTGCGCGAGATCACCTTCATCGAACCGATTTGTGCGAGATCCGTAATCAGCGCGTCGGTCATGCCGTCAGAGAAATATTCCTGACTGGGGTCACCGGAAAGATTTTGAAGAGGAAGCACTGCAATGGAACGAATTTGCAAATCTGCATTCTTGCCAAAGACTCGCCCACTGGAGGAAACGTAAAATGCTGCGAGCAGAATTAGGAGCAGCGCCGCCACGCCTCCAGATACCAACGCCAGCCTTCGCCAGTCGCGACCCACGGTCGTGGATTCCTGGCCTCGCAGTCCAGGCGAGAGCCGCTTGGCTCCTATGACCGGCTCGACCGCAACCAGAAGCCGGTACCCGCGCTTGGGAATCGTCTGAATGATGCGAGACTCACGGACATCATCTTCAAAGACGCGGCGCAATTCAGAGATCGACCGCTTGAGCACGTCGTCAGTCACAAACGTGTTCGGCCAGACGGTCTGAAGTAGCTCTTCTTTGGAGACGGGTTCGCCTGCATGTTGGGCAAGGCACACCAGCACCTCCATGACCTTCGGTTCCAGATGAACTGTCGTACCGTTTCTTGAGACAGTATTCAGCCCCGGCTCGATCAGCCAGCGTGCGATTCGGAAGTCGGTCCCCACGACCCCCTCCAGGACGAGCTAAGTGTCAGGATTATATACCCCATTGCCCTAGCATGGGACCGGAACAGCCCGGCCCGGCGCATGCTTAACCTCGCCGAAACCTCGCCTTAATTGCACCTTTTCTTCATGACTTCTTGAAGCGAGGCAGCGTAATAACCAGGCGGTGAAGTTCTGTGGGCGTTTTGGGGACCTATCCCCAAAGGCTCAAGCGAGTGCAAGAAAAGTGACGGAGGCCAAGGATGAAATCGTGGACGTTCAGGTGCATCTCCGCAATAACTGTATTTGCCATACTGCCACTCTCAAGTCGTCTAGTCGCTCAAGTGGAGAGCAACACGCAACCCGGCGACCAGATTCATTACGTCGTCATGAATCTGGGCACTCTTGGCGGTTCCGCCAGTAATGGTTATGGTGGCACCAACGACCGTGGTTGGGTGACGGGCGATGCCAACCTGGCGGGCGACCAGAACGAGCACGCTTTCCTTTGGCGCGGCCGCGTAATGTCTGACCTCGGCACACTGGGCGGTCCCAATAGCTCTGTGCCCACCCCGATCAAGAACGATCGGGGCCTGGTTGCAGGAGGAGCCCAGATCGACGAGGTTGATCCGTTGGGCGAATTCTGGGGAGCAGCCTACGTTTGCACTAACGTTAACTGCCGGGGCTGGCAAAATCTGCAGCGCGGTTTCTTATGGCAGAACGGCGTGATGACCGCCTTGCCGACCCTTGGGGGCAATAACAACGAGGCCTTTGGCGTCAACAACCTCGGCCAGGTAGTCGGGATGGCGGAGACTGCCACTCAAGACCCCAGTTGCGTCCCTCCACAAGTTCTCGACTTTGAGGCCGTGATCTGGGGACCGAAGCCAGGTTACATTGACCGGCTTCCTGTTTTCCCCGGCGATGCGGTCGCAGCGGCGTTAGCAATCAATGACAAGGGCCAGGTTGTCGGTATATCGGGTGCCTGTGTGGTGCCGACTTCCTATGCGGGTGGCGTTCACGCCGTGTTGTGGCAACACGGCTCTGTGATTGACTTGGGCGGTTTAGGCGGCGTAATGAACAACGCTGCTACGGCTATCAATAACGCAGGTCAGGTGGTCGGGAGTTCAGATCTGCCAGGTGACACTGCCACTCACGCCTTCTTCTGGCAGCACGGCGTGATGACAGACATCGGCACTCTTCCCGGCGATGTTTTTAGCCTGGCCAACGACATTAACAGCAAAGGCCAAGCTGTTGGCGTGTCGTGCGACGTGAATTTCAACTGCCGTGCTTTCCTCTGGGAAAACGGTGTGATGACGGACTTGAACACCCTCCTGGCGCCTGGCTCTTCCCTCTATCTGACTTACGGTGGCGGCATCAATGATTTCGGGGAAATCGCGGGCACCGCATTTGATCAAAACACTGGCGACAGCCCAGCTTTCTTGGCGGCTCGGTGTGATGACGCTCATGCCGACAGCGAAGGCCGTGACGATCGTGCGACAGGCACACCAGCCGCGGCCCAACGCGCTAGCGAACGGCCCAGGTTCACTCTGCCGGGAAGAGTTCGCCAGATGCTGCACCAGCGAAGGGGCTTGAGAGGTCTTGGGCTGGCGCGATGAGACGACGAGGACGAGGCCGAATGTTTGGTGAGTTGTGGGTACGACATTTTGGAGAGGTTATGCGCAACCCGTTAATCATCGGTAGTGTTCTCTGGGTTTTCATTGTGGGCATCGCATCGGCGCAGATTGTGACTGCCACGGTGCCGGTAGGATCGAGCCCCGTCGCCGTCGCGGTGAACCCGGTTACCAACAGAATCTATGTTGCAAATTGCCCTCCAACCTACAGCGACGACACAGTGACTGTCATCGATGGCGGGACGAATGCCACCACGGCCATCCCGGTCGGCTCCTGTCCCCATGCGGTGGCAGTGAACTCTGTTACCAACACAATTTACGTTGCGGATGATGGCGAAGTTCGTGTAAATAATGGCGCCATTAGGGTAATCGACGGAGCCACGAACGCGGTTGTCGCCGAACTTTTGGATAGCAACGGTCCCAATGAACTGGCCGTCAACTCAGTAACCAACGACATTTACGTGACCGACTACAACGTCGCCGGCGATGTGAGAGTCATTGACGGTGCCACGAATTCGTTAACGCTGGCTATTCCTCCAGGATTGCAATGGCCCAATAATCTGGCCGTGAATACGATGACTAACGAACTCTACGTGGGGAGTTGGGACATTTATTTTCCCACGTATGGCGTGACTGTTCTGGACGTTGCCAGCGGAAATGTGACGACGGTGACAGATCCGAGCGGCGTCAATCCATTCGCCATTGCGGTCAACCCTGTGACCAACAAGATTTATGTAGCAAACATAGACGATTGCGGCAATGGCCCCTATTGCAAGCACTATGGAAGCATCACAGTTATTGACGGCGCTACCAAAACTACAACCAATATCTACGATCCTGGTGTATTTACACCGCATGGAATTGCGGTGGATTCCATGAGAAACATGATCTATGCCTCAAATTTCAGCACAACGACAGTCGGCAACAATGGAGGTGAGACTGCCATCGATGGGGCGACGAATTCGGTTCTTCACATCGTGGATCCAAACGCGGTGACAGCAGGCTGCGGAGAACCGGTTGTCAATAATCTGGCGGTAGATTCGGCAACAGGGAATGTCTATGTGGCCAATTTCTGCAGCAACAATGTCACCGTCATCAATGGCATGACGAAAACAGCCACCACAGTCACCGACCCAAACGCGGCTGGTCCGGTTGCAATAGCTGTGAACCCAACCACCGACAAAGTTTATGTCGTTAACAGCGTCAGCAACAACGTCACCGTGATTGACGGCGGCGCAGGTGCGGCGAACCTCACTCTTTCTGTATCTTTGTCTGGCGCAGGAAGTGGAGGTGGAACCGTCACGAGTATTCCTTCGGGCATCAATTGTCCCGGAACGTGCTCAGCTACCTTCGGCAACGGCACGAGCGTCGCCCTGACCGCGTCTTCCGCGGCGCCATCTACCTTCTCAATATGGAATGGAGCCTGCTCTGGCGCCGGTGGTTGCAGCATAAACATGAATGCCAATGAGGACGTGACGGCCTATTTTGGAAGCTCCGCCATTTCTGTCTCCCTTTCGCCGGCAGTGGCGAATATCCAGGAGAACACTACGGAAGCTTTCGCAGCTTCGGTGCCTGGAGACAATCATAATTTGGGTGTTAACTGGAAAATCAGCGCTACCTGTAACTCCGGGCCGATCCTGCCCCTGTGCAGTGGCGCTTTAACCCCATCATTCCCTACTTCAGCTACCTATTTTGCGCCGAACGGGAGCGTTGGTGTTTCGGTTACGGTAACAGCCACCTCCGTGGCCGACATCACTAAGTCTGCTACGGAAATCTTCACGATCGCAGCAGGCCAGCCGCCCGATTTTTCTCTAAGTGCGCAGTACACGCAGCTGACCTTACCGACCGGCCCGCCTAATGAGGTGCTTGACCAACTCACGGTTGCCCCGGGCCCGAATTTCGCCGGCACGGTTCAGCTTTCTTGTGCGGTTACTGGGCCCTCCCCGCTCCCGACGTGCGCTGCGGGTGGATCGGGGGCGATTGGCAACGGCGGCACCTGGACGCCGATTCTTACCGTTCAAGGCCCCGCGCCCACAAAGTCATCTCAAGGTCGACACGATATCTTGCCAGCAAATCCGCGGCTCGCAAGGTTCGTGTACGTGGACTGGCTCCCGCTGATCCTTGGGATCACTCTTTTGCAGCGATCGCAAAAACGCCGCGCGTGGCAAGCGGCAGGGTTCCTGCCTCTGCTCTTACTTGGGCTTTGCTCGTGCGGAGGAAGCTCCCAAACACAGACGCAAACTCCGCCGGTTTATACAGTCATCGTGACGGGCACGTCCACTGCAAGCCGCACATCAGGCGCATACCAGCACGCGATCGAGGTGGCGGTGACGCTTCAATAACCGTGAGATCCGCTCACTCGGCGATGCACTACTGCGGCGGCCCCATTCGGCGGATCAGATCTTTGTATCGCGGATCGGCGCGCAGGGAATCGAGCATGGGATCAACGAGTATGTAGTCCAGCGGCTCTCCGAGGGCGATCCTATCACGATGCGAGTACGCCTGCTCCAACCAGTAGAACGCACGATCCTTGTTGCCCAAGGTTGCGTACACGTCCGCGAGGTTGACGGGCGCGAACATTTGCTTCGTGATGTGAAGGCGCTCGAGGTCCTTGGCAAACTGTCCCAAGGCTTCCTCGTACCCGAAGCCTGCAAACGCGCGCTGAATGTTTGCAGCTGTTTCTGAGTACCCGTACAGTGTGAGTGCTCGCTCCAGTTCCTGGATGGATTCCCCATACGTCTTGTTCAGGGCGTAATTCTCGAACAGCAGATAGTGCAGTTCGCCATCATCCGGGTGTCGTTCGGCCATGATGCGAAGCATTGCAATGGACCTGGCATACTCGCCCCGCCAATAAAACACGTACGGCAGGCGGGGTCTGTCGGGTTCGAGTTCCTGTGCGATCTGGCATTCACGCGATGCTTCGTCCGTGCGTCCTGTTTCCGCGAGAAGCGTACACAATTGATCGCGAACAAAGGCGATGTTAGGGTTGAGCCCAATGGACTGTCGGTATTGTTGCTCCGCCCCGGACCAGTCAAGGTCCTTTTCCCATTTAATGTTCGCGAGAATGCCCAGAGCCTCCGCCGACCTGGGGTCCAGGGTGAGCGCTTTTTCCGCGGCCTTCTTGCTTAATGCGACATCTTCCGCTGAACTAGCTGGGAGGCCGTTGTGGGCCTTGGCCATTCCGATGTAGGCCGGAACAAAACTCGGGTCGGCGTCAATCGCTCGTTGAAAATATTCTGCGGCGACCTTCATTTCCTCCTCGCCTGCCCCTCTTCCGTACGCGTTGAGGTGGTAAGTTCCCTGAAGGTACGCTTCCAATGCCCCTGGGTTTGTCGCGTGAGGCTGGGGAAGCGGAGACTCGCTCGATGACGCGATGCGGCCCTGAACCTGATGGGCGATATCGGCGCTGACATCTCGTTCCAGAGCAAATAGGTCACGGAAGTCTCTCTCGTAGCTGTTGGCCCATAAATGTTGGTCCGTTCGGCCATCAATCAATTGCGCGGTGACGCGCACGCGATCGCCGGAGCGCTGCACAGTACCCTCAATGATCCCTTCCACATCCAGTTCGCTCGCGATTTCCCGCAAAGACTTCTTAGTCTCCTTGTATTGCATGGACGAGGTTCGCGAAATTACCTTGAGCGTTCCGATCTGGGCCAGGTTTGTGATCAGCGCATCGGTCATTCCGTCGGAAAAATATTGTTGAGCCGGGTCGCCGGAGAGATTTTCTAGGGGCAAGACGGCAATGGACCGGATCTGCGAACTACGACTCCTATTTCCGAACTGTTCCCGCAGCTTGTATCCCCCAACCACCATGAGCATCAGCAATGTGGCGAGTCCGATGATCAGTACTAGTCGCCGTTGCCGGGATGCCCGCGATGGCTTATCACGCACCGGAACTAGCGCGACATCCCCTGCGCCGTCTATCGTCTTGACTCGCACCAGGAGTCGATAACCGCTCTTCGGTATGGTCTGGATGATGCGGGGTTGGCGGGCATCGTCTTCCAACACCCGGCGCAATTCAAAAACTGAGCGTTTCAGGACGTCCTCGGTGACAAACGTGTCAGGCCAGACAGCTCGCAGTAGTTCTTCTTTGCTGACCGGCTCACCGGCATGTTGGGCAAGGCAGACCAAAACCGCCATCACCTTCGGCTCAAGGCGAGTCGCCGTGCCATCACGGGAAACGCTATTTAGCCCGGGCTCGATGTGCCAGTCTGCGATTTGGAAGTCCTGCCCCACGGACGCTCCAAGACAAGCTAAGTTGCAGTATTGTAACCCAGTTACGCGCAAATTCTTGATCAGAAGCCACGTGGCCTCACCAAAACCTAACGACAACTTAACTTTTCCTTCCTGACTGAGCAGCCTACAACGGCGTAAGAAACGTGGCGAGAACACGACCGTTGGCAATGCGGCGCGCGCTCGGTCGCGAACGCAATAGCGGAGGAGAGATTCATGAAGGCCACGACCCTGAATTTCATCGTAACGACGGTCATCGTCACCTTGTCGGCAGTGCACAGCGTGGGCGGACAGGCCCAAGAAAACAATGAAAAGCTCGTCCACTACTCGGTCCAGAACCTGGGCACTCTAGGCGGTGTTCTCGGAAGCAGCGCGCACAGCATCAATGACCAAAGCTGGACCGCCGGCGTCGCCAACCTCACGGGCGACACCGAAGAGCATGCCGCCATCTGGCAAGACGGAGTCGTCACCGATCTCGGAACACTTGGCGGTGACAACAGCAATGTGGACTTCCCCGTGAAGAACAATGACGGCGTCGTGGTTGGTTTCGCTCAGACTCCGGAGACTGATCCGTTAGGAGAGAACTTCTGCATTTTCCTTTGTACGCCAAGCGGAGGCGCTTGCAATGGAAGCCATCAAACGTGCCGCGGGTTCCGGTGGCGCAACGGCCTAATGGAACCGCTTGGAACGCTGGCCGGCAACAATAGCGCTGCGACGGGAGCAAATAATCACGGAATGGTTGTGGGGGTCGCGGAGAACACTACGCCGGATCCAAACTGCGTCTCTCCGCAAGTGCTCGACTACGAAGCTGTGGTCTGGCAGGGCAACACCATCCATGAATTGTTACCAGTTCCCGGCGATGCGATCGGAGTCGCCCTTGCGGTGAACGACAACGGGCAGATAGTGGGTAGCACTGGCACGTGCGGGAGCGGGCCTGGGATCGGACCCATTTTCCTGCATGCCGTGCTCTGGAAGAACCATTTACCGACCGACTTGGGAAATCTCGGAGGCACCTTAAACAATGTTGCGTATGCCATTAACGACCGCGGGCAAGTTGTCGGGGCATCGGACTTGGCCGGTGACAACACGGGGCACGCATTCCTCTGGCAAAACGGTGTCATGACTGATCTCGGTACGCTGGGCGGGGACTTTTCGAGCGCGGCGTTTGCGATCAACGACAGCAGCCAGGTGGTTGGCCTGTCCTGTGACGTTAATTCCAACTGCCGCGCTTTCCTGTCGCAAAACGGTCTCATGACCGACTTGAACGCTCTAACCGCGGGCTCTCCGCTGTACCTGATTTCCGCCGCGGATATTAATTCTCGCGGCGAGATCGTAGGCGCTGGTGTGGACCTAAACACGGCCGAACCGCTCGCCTTCGCGGCGGTGCCGTGCGACGAAGGGCCTGCAGCTGGGCCAATCGGTATTGCGAAGCCCAGGATCGCACTGTCCGGAACAGCACGAGAGCAACTTCATCGCATGCTCATCTTCGGACGATGAAAGCACCACTGTTCTGAAAACAGCCAAACGGCCTCAGGTTGATCTTTGGGTCATTCTTCCTGATTTGCTGGCGAGACGCAATACAGAAGGAGGATGGTCATGAGTTCAGATAATCGCGTTCCGCAGATCGGGAAGCCTGACGGCGCGAGCGTGACCGGCGTTGCCCGGATTGCCGTATTGCTCGCACTCCTTGCTTCTGCCGGATGCGGCGGAAGCACGAGCGCAAATGGCGGTGGAGGAACCTCCGCCACCATCCGCGGCACAATCGCTGTTGGGACCGGCCCCAGCGCAATTGCCGTAGATTCCACGACCAACAAAATCTACGTGACGGATTTCGGTACGATACCGACAGGCATCCCTTGCTCGATGTCAGGGGCAGACGTCGAAGCCATTGATGGAGCCACGCAAGCCAAGACTTCGGTGGGCTTTTCTCGTCTCAACCAGGTGAATGCCATTCATGCGGCCCTGAACCTGGTAAGCCACAAACTTTACGTTCAAATAATCGCATACTGGAACGGCATCAACGGGGACCCGTGCGTCCCTTTTTCCCCAGGCATGGAGGTATTTGACACCACCTCGCTCCAACCGCCCAATGGCCATATCTTCGTCGCGGCTGAAGCGGGAATAGACGTCAATTCAGTTACCGACACCATCTATGTCACATATCCCGGTGTAGCCGGCGCTGTCTTTGTCGATGACAGCAACATGCAATGGCTAGCCACAATCCCGGTGGGTCTGTTCCGATCGGTGTGGCAGTGAACGCCACATCAAACAAGATTTATGTCGCCAATAGCCGCAGCAACAATATCAGCGTAATCGACGGAGCCAGCAACACGGTGGTCGCGACCGTTGCCGACCCGAATGCGATAGCACCCTTTGCTGTCGCGGTGAATGCCACAACGAACACGATCTATGTTGCGAATTCGCAAAGCAACAACCTCACTGTAATTGACGGCGGGACCAACGCGGTTATCGCGACGATCCCGGTTGGAACTTCGCCTTCCGCCGTGGCCGTGGATTCGCACACGAACTTCATCTACGTGGCGAACTTTGGCAATTCTCAAGGCGGCAATCCAGGCAATATTACGGTGATTGATGGCGCGAAGCACACCACGACCACACTGATAGACAAGAACGCTGTGAGCCCTGTCGCACTCGCAGCGAACTCCGTCACGAATAAGGTTTACGTAGCGAATTGGGGTAGCAATAATGTCACGGTGATTGACGGTGCGCATGACTGAATAACTCAGGCCGAAGCACGATTACTCAGAAAGCCCCATGCAGCGGAGCACGCCTTTAAATCTCGGATCGGAGCGCAATGAAGCTAAGCTGGGATCTATCTTTGTCCATTGCAAAATAGGATCAGAGCTGCCTTGGTCGCGGTAATGCTCACAACCCTGCTTCAACCAGGAGAAAGCCCGGTCGTTATCATCGAGCGACGCATAGACCTGCGCCAGCATGCCGGGGAAATAACCTTGTTTCGTCGCCGCCCACTGCTCCAATTCTCTCGTCCACAAGCGCCTCGCTACTGAGTACCCAGAAGTCGCGAACGCGTGCTGGAGACGGCCTGCCGTTTCCGGCATACCCAGGAGAGTCATACTTTTGCTTAGTTCCAGGATCCATTCCTTGTGCATCCCTTTTTGCGCGTAAATTTCTGATAGGAGCCAGTGGAGTACGCCGTCGTCAGGGCGAGTTTGAAGCGTCGTCTGGAGGCGCTCGATTGCGCGGTCATAGTCGCCTCGCCTGTACAACGCCCACGATACGTGGTCGCTGGCCGGGTCGAGCTCTTGCGCAAGCTGCTGCTCCTTCCAGCCTTCTTCCAGCCGTCCCATTGCATCGAGGTACCCGCCGAACTGGTCGCGGGCAAAGGTGTTATTGGGGTTGAGCGTGACGGCTTTTCGGTATTCTTCCTCAGCTCCGCTCCAGTCCCACTCCTCCCATTTTGTGAGCGCTAATTCTGTGTGAGCTTCGGAAGACCCGGGAGCGAGTTCTAGCGCCCGCTTGGAGGCACTTTTCATGATCTCGATATCTTCAGCGGACGACGACCATAGATCGTGATGTGTTTCGGCCAGTCCGATGTAAGCGGGCGCGAATCCGGGATCAGCATCTATGGAGTGCTGAAACAAAGCATCGGCCCTCTTAAACTCTTCGTCGTGGGAGCCCACATCCCCTGCCCTGTTCAGGTGGTAATTGCCCTGAAGATAGAAATCCAACGCTTTCAGATTCACGGCCCGAGTTTGAACAGGAATAGATTGGTTCTGAGTCGTGATCCGCGCCCGTACTCGACCGGCGATGTCGTTGGCAACTTCCCGCTCCAAAGGAAACACGTCGCGAACGTCTCTTTCGTAGCTGTCAGCCCAAATGTGTTTATCGGATGGGCCATAGATGAGCTGCGCAGTAATGCGAACGCGGTTCCCCGAGCGCTGCACCGTTCCCTCGATGATTCCGTCCACGTTCAGTTCGCGTGCGATTTCCGGCAGCGGTTTCTTCGTCTGCTTGTACTGCATGGACGACGTACGAGAAATCACTTTCACAGAACCAATCTGCGCAAGGTCGGTGATCAGTGCATCGGTCATTCCGTCGGAGAAGTATTCTTGTGCAGGATCATCTGACAGGTTCTGCAGTGGCAGGACGGCAATCGAGCGAATCAGGGGATCAGGGCCGCTGCTGAACGAATGCCTCCAAAATCTCTCAACGCCCACGGCAGCGCCGACCGCTATCGCCGCTCCCAGGACCACCACAATGCCAAGTCGGAAATTCCGTCTGGATGTAGGTTTCGTCGTTTCGAGCGGCAGCGCCGGGGTGATCGCTGCGTGTCCATTTCCCTCCACTGCTGCGATGAAGCGGTATCCGCGCCGGGAGAGAGTCTCGATGAAGCGGGGACTCTCGGCCGTGTCTCCCAGAGCTTCACGCAGCCTCTTGATGGCGTTATAGAGGCCGGTATCGAAATCCACAAAAGTGTCGGAAGGCCAGATGCGTCGTTGCAGGTCCTCGCGGGCGACAACCTGGCCTGGGTGCTCTAAGAGAAGCTGCAGAATCTGGAAGGGCTGCACCTGAAGCCGGACTCTTACGCCCTGTTTGCGCAGTTCTCCGCTTTCAGTATCCAGCTCGAAGACACCGAACCGAATGAGCGCGTGAGATGCAGGAGTTTCATTCACACAAGCGCCCCAGACCGTGCTCGGAAGTGTATCACGAAGAGAACAGAAGCACCGTTAACCTGCTGAGCTGCAATCGATTATCAGGTCAGATACATGATCGAAACAGGACAGGTGCCGACGATTGACGTTTCCCCGCATGCACTGCAAGATGCCCACGCTCGGATTCAAAGCACATCGAGCTGTGCGAGCTCGAACGTTTATGAACAGGAGAATTTTCATGGGATCAAACAGGTGTCCTTCAGCTATCTGCCCAGTTGGCTGTTTAGCCCTAGGGCTCCTGCTGCTGGCCTCGACACCATTGTCGTGGGCTCAGTCGGGGGCACGAGCGCCTCAATATGTTGTCGTAAAGCTGGGATCGTTGGGAGGAACGGTTTCCAAATCCCATGCCGTCAACGACCGCGGCTGGTTAAGCGGTTGGTCGAATCTGGTCGGCGATTTGAATCATCATGCTGTGCTTTGGATTAACGGTCAGCTCAACGACCTCGGCACACTAGGTGGTCCCACCAGCGAAATAGAATTCATCGCAAGAAACAATTTCGGCATGCTCGCGGGAGGATCTGATACCTCGGATATCGATCCCTACGGAGAAAACTTCTTCGCCATGGTTCCCTCCGACAAATTCTTGGAGTCAGCGTTCCAGTGGCAGAAGGGAATGATGTCACCACTTCCAGGGTTAGGAGGCAATAACAGCTACGTCACGAACAGCAACAGATCAGGCCACATCGTTGGGTTGGCAGAGACGGTTCTCGACTCAAACTGCCTCGCGCCGCAAGTCTTTGATTTCCATGGCGCCCTCTGGAAGGACGGAAAGATCCAAGACCTTCCGCCCTTGTCAGGCGACGCCATAGCGGGCGCGTTAGGGATTAATGACCACGATGTAGCAGTTGGTGGATCGGGCTACTGCGGGCCCCTTGGTGTTCTGGGATTTGCGATGATCTTGCATGCTGTGATTTGGCGAGACGGCTCGCCCACCGAACTCACCAGCCTCGGAGGGCAGTTTAACAACTCGGCGGTCGACATCAACAACCGTGGTCAGGTTGTAGGCTTGTCCGACCTGCCGGGTGATACCAGCACGCATGCCGTCCTCTGGCAAAACGGATCAATTACCGACCTAGGGACGCTCGCCGGGGACACTTCCAGTTTCGCATGGGCGATCAGCGAGCGTGGCCAAGTCCTGGGCGAATCGTGCGACGCCAGTGGAAACTGCCGTGGTTTTCTCTGGCAAAACGGAGTGATGACCGATGTCAATACCCTCGTCGCGGCTGAATCCCGCTTAATCATCATCGATGCCAACGACATTAATGGTGCCGGCGACATTACAGGCCAGGCCTTCGATCCGCTCACGGGCGAAACACCTGCGATCGAGTTGATTCCCTGCGCCAAAATAGATGACCCGGAGTGCAGGTCCGAGGCGCGCGGGAGTGTCCCAGTCTCTCTTCCCCAAAGCGTACGCGACGGCCTGAAAGAGCAACGTCTCCGTTTCAAAAAGTAATCGTTTATCGGACAGGAAAGGTGGTTATGAGTTCATGTGATTGCATTCCACGTGTTGAATCGTCCCACGGTCTGGAGGCAAAAAGCTTCGTCTTCCTCGTCGGGCTACTCGCTCTCGTCTTCTTGGCAGGATGCGGCAGAGGCAGCACGACCACCAGCGGCGGCAGAGGTGCGTCCGTCAGCGCCACAATTAAGGTTGGAACCGCGCCCAGCGCAATTGCCGTTGACTCCACGACCAACAAAATCTATGTGACGGATTTCGGTACGATACCGACAGGCATCCCGTGCTCGGCATCAGGGGCAGACCTTGAAGCCATTGACGGAGCTACGCAATCTAAGACTTCGGTAGGCTTTTCTTCTTTTCCTATCGACCAGGTGAATGCAACTGGTATGGCCCTGAACTCGATAAGCCAGAAACTTTACGTTCAGATAATCGCATACTGGAACGGTATTAAGAGAAGCGACCCGTGCGCCCCTATTTCCACAGGCATAGAGGTGTTTGACACCACCCGCTCCAATCGCCCAATGGCCACATCCTCACCGACGATACAGTGGGAATGGATGTTAATCCACTAACCGACACCATCTATGTCACATATCCCGGTGTGAGCACCGGTGCTGTTAGCCTCTACGACAGCAACTTGCAAGCAATAGCCTCAATCCCGGTGGGGTCTGTTCCGGTTGGTGTGGCAGTGGACGCAACATCAAACAAGATTTATGTCGCCAATAGCCGCAGCAACAATATCAGCGTGATCGACGGAGCCAGCAACACGGTGGTGGCGACCGTTACAGACCCCCAGGCGGTAGCACCTGTTGCTGTCGCGGTGAATGCCACAACGAACATGATCTACGTTGTGAATTCTCAAAGCAACAACCTGAGTGTAATTGACGGCGCGACCAACTCGGTTACGGCGACGATCCCGGTTGGCGCATCGCCCTGCGGTGTAGCAGTGGAGTCGCAGACTAACTTTATCTACGTCGCAAATGCGGCATCCGGTAACATTACGGTGATTAACGGCATGACGAACGCGACGGCCACGCTGTCGGACCCGAGTGCAAAGAGTCCTGTCGCGGTTGCCGTGAACTCCACCACGAACAAGATTTACGTAGCGAATTCCGGCAGCAACAACGTTACCGTGATTGACGGAGCACATGAGTGAGACGAGAAACCTTTCCGCTCTCAGGTTGCCGCTTGCGGTGTCGCAAGACACTGCGCGCTGGCGGCGAGCACTGACTCACTTTGGCAGCCCGCAGCGGAGCAAATCGCTGAATCGCGGTCGGTGCGGAGGGGAGCGAGCCGTGGATTAAGGAGCAGGCTTGCGCATCGCAGATTTCGATGGCGACGGCAAGCCCGACATCGTGAGCACCTTCCTCGGAGACGCATGCAAGCACCGAATGTCACCGTTCTGCTGAACGAAACCGTTCCCTATGGAGCTAAGACCCGCACGAAGCGGCGCTTGGGCGCTGGCCGGAGATAGTATTTTGCCACCGCTTCTGAAGCCTTTTGCGCGTAGGGCACAACCGGAAGCGTCCCGCGCCCGACTGCACTCCTCACATGCTCCAATGCACAGGCTGACATCTTATGCAACATGCGTAACAATATACGCAATATGCGTAACTCGTCCGTGCTGACCGCGCTGTTCCCATGCGCCAAGGTGTGCTCGCAGCTACGCTCGCACAGCCAAGCAAGTGGTGGTACCTGTCGGAGCTTGCTGACCGTCTAGGGACGACCCCGTCCAGCCTTCAGCGGGAACTGTCGTCCCTGGTGGCGAGCGGTATATTGTCGCATCGCCGTGAAGGGACAATGAAGGGTCGCAAGCATTTTGTGAAAGGAGGCCAGAGTGACTTGGACGAAATTGTTGGCAAATAAGGACGCCCAGAAACACAAAACCTCCAAGAAGGAATTGGACAATAGTTGGGCCCTGATCGCTCGTGACCTCGCCGACGCTGGCCTCGAGCCACTTCCCGGAGCACGTTCGCGAGTTGCGTTTGGATGGAGTTCATTTTCAGCACAAGACTGGCCAACCGCTCTGGCGGTGTCCGGCAATCCGGGTTGCTGAAAACACTGTCGCAGACTCTCGCCCAGCAGCTTCGCAATTCGAAGCGGGTCCAACCCTGTTTCCAATTCCTGGGGCAACTGAGCAAGACGTGATTCAAGTCTCGATGCGTATTTTTCCATTCGCTTCTCGACCGCATTAGCCTGAGACGCGGAACTTTCCAAAATCTTCCGCAACGACTTGCGTTCTGAGGCGATCGCTGCGGGCGTTTCTCGCGTGAGCAGCGCGAGGATGCCCATCGCCTCCAGGATCCGACCGGCACGTGCAGGCATTCGCTCGGCAGCTTGCGGATTTCATGCGAGTCGAGGTCTTGAATCGGCGGGGGCAATTCACGTTCTTCCGCCGCTTGCTGAACTATGACCACTGGCGTGTTGTCGGCCGACCGCAGTCCACGCAGTTCCTCGATTATCAGGTGGTCAACTCCGACATCGAAGCCGAACGCGATCATCTGCGGGTCGGCGATCACATCGTCCGTGTGCTGACGATGAAAGAGGCCATCACCGAAACGAGGCCCCTGGTACTGGACGCGCTGTTGAAGATCCCTGCCAACTTCTATGTGGTCACCGAGTGGACGCCGCTCCCCGCGGACAGAGCCCGCAAAGAGGTGAACAAGCGCCGACGCCACTTCAATATGTCCAAAACAGGGTTTGTCTCCCAGATGGGCAACGATGCCACGAAGACGAACCCACGTGATGTCCTCGTGGACGAGTCCAAACAGGCTGACATCGAAAATCTTGGCGATTGCTTGCGCGCTCTCGGTGACGGTCAATCGCTGGGAGATTTCTCGCTCACCATTGTGCTGTACGGCCGGTCACGAACGGAACTCGATCAGCTCGTGGCTGAGTTCACTGGCATCTTCACCAACGCGGACGGCAATCTGTTTGCTGAAACCTATAACCAACTAAACGCCTATTTCGCCACCGTGCCGGGCAACTATGCGATGAACCTCCGCCAGTTGTATCTCCTGAACACGAACTACGCCGACCTGTCTTTTCTGTTTACGATCCTTCCCGGCGAGAAGACGAACGCGCATCTCGGCGCGGAGTACCTGGCAGTCGTCGAAACCGACAACAGCACGCCCTCCTTTCTCAACCTGCACACCCGCGACGTTGCCCATACCCTGATTCTCGGAATGACAGGCAGTGGCAAGTCCTGCCTGTTCAGAGTTATGAGTACAAGGCTAAGGGATCGGCAGTCATCGTCGTCTGTCCAACTTCAATGAGATACCCATCCGGGTCTCGCATGTAACAACGCAGTTCCGTCGCATGGACTTTAGGCTCCGTGATGAATTTCGCGCCGCGCGAAACCCAAAGATCGTAGTAGCGCAAAGAAAAGCCAATCCACTTTGCCTCACGCTGCTCCCTCCGCTGCTTCCCGTCTTGGTCGCAACTCTGACATGCGCCCACTATTGATTTCTTCTGGAATGTCTCTCTGTTTCGGATCGAAGACAATAGCCAGAATTGACCCGATACCCAGGCCAACCAAGAGGAATGTGATCGCAGAATTCAGGTCGTATTCACCCTTTTTCGTTGCACCTTCCATAAAACACCTCTCTCCCAAGAACGGAACCACCTTTAGGGCCGCAAGAACCATGCCACATTCCCAAAGCCCCTATTTTCTTGCCTATGCACACCTCACAGGGGCCCACGAGCGAGAACTTTCGACCGCTCTTAAAGACGGAAGTTCTCGCGCGGCGGCCTAAAGGAAACACACTAGGCCGCTTTCGGCGCAAACAGTCGAACGGCTTAACGGGCACAAGCCGATCACAGTTTGCGCTCGACTACGTTTTTGCTCCGGGGTGAGGCTAGGGTCGCGAGTTTAGCTGGCCGTATCTCGGTCGGCGGGAAGCGCCCGCTTGTCGGCCAGCCTGAGACCGCGATCCAGGGCAACCCAGTTCATGATTTTCGAGTAGACGAACTTTTCCGGGCGATTGCGCATCTCCCAAATGCCGGCGTCAGAAAGCTGCCAGTTCTCGCAGATACACTCAAGACGCTTGCAGACGTTCACCCAAATGTCATACGAGGTGGGGCTGACGTAGCCCCACAGGCAGGAAGTCCTCTCGCTCGGCGATGCCTTCTTTGAACAAGAAGCGCGTCACCAATACATTGGTGGAAGGGCCATAGAACTGCTTGTGCCGCACGCGGTCAGCATCGGCAGAAACTTGGAAGGGGCCTCCCTTTTGTCATCCAAGATCGCTCCAAAAATGACACGCACGTCGGCATCGCGATACACAGAAAATACACGCTCTCTCGGCCGGATCATCCCTACAACTTCGCTTTGCGCGGCCCGCCTGTCGGGCCCGAGAGCTTGGGTGTAGGTGTCCACAGTCATCCTTGACGTTGAGTGTCGCAACAGCTCCTGCACTACTTTCACCTCCTCACCGTTACCCGAGAATCGAGGACAATGTGTGTCGAGAGGCATGCCACCACATCCTCTTCTGGATGAAACTTTCGGGTCATCGGCTGGATGTAGTCGCGCGTCATGCCAGATGCAGATGGCAAGTCCGACATTCGAAAGAATTTATTCTCGGATTAGCAAGTCGCAGGTCCAGACTCTAGGCGTCGACTGCGGCCCGGTTGCGCTTTCCTGGAATGAAGAGCAAGCCAACGCTGCCCGCAATAGCAGAGATCGCACCGTAATAAAACACAGCAGCGTGACTGACATGGTCCCACAACAGACCCGCGACCACGCTTGCGACCAATCCCAGAAGTCCGACGACTGCGCTGTACCAGCCGACGGCACTGGCGCGCAGGAGTTCTGGCACGAAATCCGAAGCAAGTGCTTTGCCGACCGACCGAAAGATTCCCTGAAACAATCCATAGAAGAGGAACAAAACGGCAATCGCCTTTACGCTTCTAGTACTAGCAAAGCCAAGATACGCGACGAGAAAGACGACGAACGACGCCAGCAGGATGTTTCTTCTACCCCATCGATCGGAAAGAGAACCCGCCGGATATGAAATGAATGCGGCCATCAAATTGAAACCCGCATAGATCAGGATGGTGACCGCAAACGAGGCGCCGATGCTCTTTGTCTGCAGAATTAAGAATGAATTACTTGAGTTGCCGATCTCAAAAATCGCGATTACCGACAGGTATTTCCAATATCCGACAGGGAATTCTCGCAGATTGACATCGATTTTGGACTTTGCGGCCACGGGGACTGGCCGTTCGTGAACCAACAGGATCATAAAAAACGCAAGCAGGCCGGGGACGATTGCAACGAAAAAGATCCATCGGATCTCGAAATGGAACGAAAGGAAAAGCAGAACGGCGAATAATGGCCCTAAGAAAGCTCCCAGGTTATCGCCAATTCCCTCCAGGCCAAAGGCTCGCCCTCGGTATTCATCGGGGACGGAAGACGCAATGAGGGCATCGCGCGGAGCGGAGCGAAAGCCAGCCCCGAGGCGGTCTAGAAAACGGCCGCCTAAAACGCCTGGCCATGCCACGGCAATTCCCATCAGAGGCTTGCCCAAAGCGGAGACAAAGTAGCCGATGAGTGCCAGAGCCTTCCTTTTCTGGAGCTTATCCGAGAGCCAACCGGAGAAACCCTGAACGACATTCTGGGTTGCTTCTGCCATGCCTTCCATCACGCCGACCACACTTCCGCTTGCATGGAGTACCTGTGTGAGAAAGATCGGTAAGATGGGATAGAGCATCTCCGAAGAGATATCAGAGAATAGACTTGCGAACGCCAGGAGAATGGTATTCCTGGAAATGCCAGCGGGGTATCGCGTTCGCATTTCAGCCATAATGAACGAACCGCCTGGGGAGTTTTCCTAGCCTCACTTGTAGTCGAACAACGCCATGAATCTGGGCGTCTCGACCACTCATCTTAAGCACACCCACAATTCACCGCCAAGAAGGTGCGTCGTCCCACAGAATGAAAGGAGCCTCCAGCGGCACGAACGCTCCTACGTGCTGCGGAACGAGGCGCGGGGTGTAGTCAGCAAGCGGGCGACCCGTCGGAACGGAAGCACTGTAGGTGAAGCCACTTGCCGCGCCGACCACGCGTTCGCCGCGATTCATGGTTTGCATGATTGGGTCGTCGTCTTTGTGCGCGTCCGCGTAGAGTTCGACCCTCACGGCATCGGGATCGATCTCGCCAAGAAAAACCTGAACCTGAAATAGATATTGCTCGCCCTGTTGCTCGACGGTCGTGGGGCCGAATCGCAGCCCCGACCAATGTTTCGCTAGTTCGGCCTGCCAGGCGACGAGATCGGCTCCCGCTGACCCTCGATTCTCGGCGCGCTGGCGAAAAGCTGCTGCCGCCGAGAGATAGTGCTCTTCCGTATATTGGCGGACTGCCCGATTGGTCGAAAAGGTCGGCGTCAAGCGGGCCATACTTTCGCGCATGCGCGCAACCCAGCCGCGTGGAATTCCATGCTCGTCGCGGGCATAGAACTCTGGGATAACCTCTCTTTCGAGCACCGCATAGAGACTTTCAGCTTCCGCTGCGTCCCAGGAAGTGTCATCTCCATGTTCGCGCCCATCTCCGATCGCCCAGCCTACTTCCGGGGAATACGCCTCGGCCCACCAGCCATCGAGTTCCGAAAGATTCAATCCGCCGTTCACCAGCACCTTCATGCCGCTGGTGCCGCTTGCTTCCCAAGGCCGTCGCGGAGTGTTCACCCAGACGTCCACACCCTGAACCAGATGCTCCGCCATGAGAACGTCGTAATCCGAAAGGAAGACCACCCGCGATCGAACTTCAGGGCGGCGGGCAAACTCAACCCACTGCCGGATCATTTCTTGCCCCTCGGCATCCTGGGGATGAGCCTTGCCTGCAATCACGAGTTGAACCGGGCGCTCCCGATTCAGCAGGATGTTGAGAAATCGCGCCGGATCGTGCAGGAGAAGGTTCGGGCGCTTGTAGGTGGCAAAGCGACGGGCAAATCCCAGAGTCAAGATATTGTCATCGAGTATCTGTGCGGCCTGCGCAAGGTCTTCCGACGACGCTCCCCGAGCCGCTGATTGACGGCCGTAAAGTCTTCGGACGTACTCAACCAGAGTCTTGCGGCTATCTGTGCGGAGCTGCCAGAGGTTGGAATCGCTGGCTGCGCGAATATCGCTTTCTGTGTCTGCGAGGGTTCCGTACCAGCAATGTTTTCCACACGTGAGCTCCCACAAGCGGTCCGCTTCGGCCGAGTCCCAAGTAGGGGTGTGCACTCCATTGGTCACGTGCGTTACCGGCACCTCTGATTCAGGCCACCTGGGAAAAAGAGGCTGAAAGAGTCGCCGGCTCACTTGGCCGTGCAATTTGCTGACGCCGTTGATGGCGCCGCTGCCGCGGATCGCCAAATAGGCCATATTGAACGGTTCGGATGAGTCTTGGCGGTCGCGTCGTCCCAACGCTAGCAGCTCGTCGACCGAAATCGATAGCTTCTCTTCAGCATACTTCTTGAGGTATCGCTCGATCAGGCTGGGAGCAAAGCGGTCAAAGCCCGCCTCCACGGGAGTATGGGTCGTAAAAAGATTGCCGGCACGGGTGACGGCAAGCGCCACGTCGAATGGCTTGCCATTGTCTTCCATGTATGAACGCGCCCGATCCAGCACTGCGAACGCGGCATGGCCTTCGTTGAGATGGCAGACCTCGGGCTGCAGTCCCAAGGCTCGCAGGAGCCGCCAGCCTCCAATTCCGAGTACCAACTCTTGTTTCAAGCGCAACTCCGGACCACCTCCGTAGAGTTCAGACGTAATGCCGCGGAAGGATGGTAGGTTTGCGGGATCGTTGGTATCGAGCAAATACAATTTGACCCGGCCCACCTGTACTTGCCAGACTCTGATCCACAACTTAAAGCCCGGCATAGCGATGGCCAGACGCAGCCATTCGCCGTTTGGCTCGCGCACCGGTCGAATCGGAAGCTGGCCGGGATCATTAAATGGGTACAAGGCTTGCTGGTGGCCTTGTGCATCAATTTCCTGCCGAAAATAGCCTTGCTGGTAGAGCAAACCAATTCCGGTCACCGGGACGCCCAGGTTACTTGCGGCTTTGAGCTGATCGCCGGCAACGTTGCCGAGTCCGCCAGAATAAATCGGCAGTGCTTCGCTCAACATGAACTCCATCGAGAAATACGCAATTGTCGACAGGCCCGAACGCGGATGCGCCTTTTGAAACCAGGCTTCCGACTCTTCGACATTCGTTTTCTCGCGGTGGAGATCGGTCAAGAGCTTTTGAAATTTTGGGTCGGAGGTAACAGTTTGGAGTTTTTCCCGGGAGACGGTCTGCAGCAGAACCCAGGGATTGTGGGTCAGTTCCCAGAGTTCGGGATCGAGTTGCTCCCACAGTTGGTCCGCCGAGTGATTGAACGACCATCTAAGGTCCAAGGCCAGGTCGGTAAGTGCATCTGAAATGGCTGAATCGAGGGGGCGATCGGCGATTGTTCGATCAGGGCTTGTTCGATCAGCGATTGTCGAGCTACTCATAAACAAACTCCTCTCAGGCTTGTTGGCTCAAGCTTATCGGCCCATGCGTTGGGCTCAGGCCGCCTGGGCACTGCGAGCCAGCGTTTCCGAAACGATGGCCTGGGCTTCGTCCTCGATCTGTCGTAGATGGTTCTGCCCGAGGAAACTCTCGGCGTAGATCTTGTAGATTTCCTCCGTGCCCGAAGGACGCGCAGCAAACCAGCCGTCCTTGGCAATCACTTTGATACCTCCAATTGGATTACCGTCTCCCGGAGCGGTTGCAAGAATCTTCTGGATCGGTTGAGCAGCAACTTCAGTAGCGTGAATGTCGGACGGGGACAATCTTGCCAGAGCGGCCTTTTGTTCGGGCGTAGCGGGAGCATCGATGCGTTCGTAGACGGGATCTCCCAGCTCGCGGGTCAACTCACGATAAATCTCACCGGGATCTTTGCCCACACGCGCTGTAATTTCTGCCGACAGTAAACAAGGAACGATTCCATCTTTATCGGTAGTCCACACGCTGCCGTCGCGCCGGAGAAAGGAGGAACCTGCGCTCTCCTCGCCGCCAAAGCCCAAGCGGCCGGCGAGCAATCCTTCGACAAACCACTTGAAGCCCACCGGAACTTCATAAAGCCGCCGCCCCAGACGAGCGCTGACACGATCGATCATGCTGCTGCTCACTACGGTCTTGCCCACGGCGACGTCCTCACTCCAATTGGGCCGGTTCGCGAACAAATAGCTGACGCACACAGAAAGGTAGTGATTCGGAGGCAGCAACCCACTTCCTTTGGTCACGATGCCGTGGCGGTCGTGATCGGTATCGCTGGCAAACGCAATATCGAACTTGTCTTTCAATGCGATGAGTCTTTGCATCGCATAAGGCGAGGAGGGATCCATGCGAATCTTTCCGTCCCAATCCACGCTCATGAAGCGAAATGTAGGATCTACAGACCGGTTGACGATCGTCAGATCGAGACCATACTGCTCGGCAATCCGTGGCCAATAATCGATGCCCGCTCCCCCGAGGGGATCCACGCCAAGCTTAATCTTGGCGTCGCGCACCGCATTCATGTCGACAACACTACTGAGATCGCTAACATAGGCGTTCAAAAAGTCATGCTTGTGCGTTGTGGGTGAACGCAGCGCTTTGGCAAACTGCGTGCGCTTAACACCGTCGAGGCCGCGCTCGAGAAAATCATTGGCTTTCGATTCAATCCACGAAGTCACGCTCGAATCCGCCGGTCCTCCATGCGGAGGGTCGTACTTAAAGCCTCCGTCATCCGGAGGATTGTGAGACGGAGTGATTACGATACCGTCTGCAAGTCCTGACTTTCGCGCGCGGTTGTAAAGCAGAATCGCGTGAGAGACGGCTGGAGTCGGGGTGTAGGGTGTGCCTTCGGAGATCATCACTTCGACGTTGTTTGCCGCAAGCACTTCCAGCGCGCTAGCAAACGCCGGCTCGGACAGAGCGTGGGTATCCATCCCAAGGAACAGCGGCCCATCAATGTTCTGGAGTTTGCGGTAATCACAAATCGCCTGAGTGATGGCCAGAATGTGCCACTCGTTGAACGCCACATCCATCGCAGATCCGCGATGGCCGGACGTACCGAAGACCACCCGCTGTCTTGGATCGCTGACATCGGGCCGCAACTCGTAATAGGCCGTGACGAGCTTCGGGACGTTAACAAGAATGGATGGGTCAGCCGGCTTCCCGGCAGCAGGGTTAATTGTCATTTCCGCACCTCGCCGCTGTCCGTCAATAGAATTGCACTTGATCGAGGCTCGAGCCGAAAACCGATCTGGCCCTGCAGGGAAGACTCTTTCCCAGGGTCGAAGAGATCGTCAGGGGCAGCTCGGGCAGTATCGACCGCCAAACGCCAGATCTTCCCGGCGGGCAAGGCAGGAATGGAAAAATCAACTGATCTGGTGTCGGCGTTAAACAGGAGGAACAAGTCTGGTTCTGGCTGTCCCAGAATCAGACATGCAAAGGATTTCTGCCGCTGGTCCGTCCAGTCGGGAGGCGCACCGTTTGGCGCGACCCACTTTATGTCCTGATCCGTGTAGAAAGTTTCTCTTCGTAAAACAGGATGGGCGCGGCGAAAGGCGATCATTCCTCGAGTGAAGCGGTGGATTTCTTTGTGCTGTTCGAGCAGGCTCCAGTCAAACCAGCTCAGCTCGTTATCCTGGCAGTAGGCGTTGTTATTGCCGCGCTGGGTTCGCCGAAACTCATCGCCGCCGAGCAACATGGGAACACCTCGAGAAATAAACAGGGTTAACAGGAAATTCTTGATCAAGCGGTTGCGCATGGCTTCGACAGCGGGGTCCTCGCTCGGCCCTTCCACCCCGCAATTGTCGCTGTAGTTGGCATCGGTTCCATCCCGGTTGAGCTCGCCATTTTCGGTATTGTGCTTCTGCTGGTAGCTGACCAAGTCGTTCATTGTGAAGCCGTCATGGCAAGTGACGAAGTTGAGGCTGCTCGCGGGGCCCTTGCCCGAGCTCTGGTACAAATCCGAGCTTCCACAGATTCGGTTTGCGAACAATCCGATCATGCCTGCGTCGCCAATCCAGAAGCGGCGCACATCGTCACGGAAACGGCCGTTCCATTCCGTCCAACGCGTGGTGGAAAAATCTCCCACTTGATAGGCACCGCCTGCGTCCCAGGCTTCCGCGATAATTTTTACGTCACGCAGGATGGGATCCTCGGCAATGTCCTCGAGAAGCGGAGCGTTGCGGAGAATGTTTCCATGCTCATCTCGGCCCAGGACCGAAGCAAGGTCGAAGCGAAATCCGTCAACGTGCATGTTCATGACCCAGTAACGGAGCACACTCGTGACTAACTCCCTTACCACAGGGTGATTCGCATTCAGCGTATTGCCCACGCCGGTAAAATCCTTATAGTACCGGCGTTGGTTCTCTTGCAACATGTAGTAGATCGAGTTCTCAAGGCCGCG